>Ga0315914_1001028_pt1 | contig 39866 bp, 16 predicted proteins | sample MpolenodulesMG_FD_203920 | JGI IMG/M metagenome (GOLD analysis project Ga0315914, IMG submission 203920) | Medicago polymorpha root nodule microbial communities from Los Angeles, California, United States - elongated nodules | ecosystem: Host-associated > Plants > Roots > Nodule | place: USA...
CTCTGAACTCACTCAGACTCTGAATTACTTCAGACTCTGAACCTGAGAACAGTTCTTCAACGTAAGGAACGAAGAAGTTTTTGAGAACACAATTCAACCCCCCCTTCTTGTGTTTTTCTCACCTTCAATAACGCTACCGTCCATATTTTGGGTTGGTTCGGATTATATAATCTGAATTCATTCCCGTAGTAATGGAGATTATATAATCTGAAGTAGTGTCAGACAGTGTTAGAAGTTCAGGTTTGTCATGATTCAGAACACAAAATTTTTAATTTCAACGTACAAAATAACAATTTCAACAACATAATAAATTCAACAACGTAAAATATCATAATAAAACACACAAAAGATCATGGATTGTTAAAACTTAAATTTTCATATGATTTATCCATGCAACATTGTCCATCCTCCCTGTGTCTTTATGGTTAAATCGACTGTTAATTTGGTTTAGTTGATCCTTCAACCTAGACAGCGTAACATTAACCTCGACCCTAAACAAATGGGGTTTCCCGCGTTATAGTAAATTTTGGGCCGTTCCTTGAGTTTTACAGATGTAACACCCTAAAACCCTTAAGCAATAAATTATTCAAAATAAATAATTATTTCAAAAGAGTTTAGATGTTACGCCTTCATTTCTCAAAAACATGCATAATCGGTTTTCATAAAAATTTTACAATGGAAGACAATCATACAAAATTATCTCAACAACATAAACAGTTCTCCATAACCATGTTGTAGGTCTCATAATTCATCACCAAATAAAATATCAAAATATAAACGAGCAACAAGTCTCAAAAGACATAGGTAAATAACATAGTCTGACACCCTAATCAGAGTCCTAACTACGACTCCGAATAAAAGAAACGAGTTAGCTCCAAAGTTAATCCTCGAGCAACTCACAAGCAATAAGAAGATCACTCATGCACGCCATCTACCCATTCATATTGTTAGGTTTATAGACTATAGTTGGCCGCATTTTGTTAAAACAAGAGTTCGGGCAAGGTGTCGGACAAGATATCTTGACATGTTTGTGCGACATCATAGCGTACCTTGTTCCGCTTTCTTGGAGATTTTTTTAAAACGTGAGATCCCTAAAGATTATCTGAAGATTTGATTCACGTGGAGAGTTGACCAAGAAGCGTGTGGTTTCTAGAAGCAGAGATAAGTGGTTATTTTTTAGTGTGTTTCTTAAGTATAATGTTGTAACATTTAAGGAAACATTTTATTTGCTTCAGAATATTGTGTTAAAAGCCGTGTGATTCAGCTGAATGTTTGACTCAAATTGTGCATCAAGGCCATTCTGCATTCAGGCTATACAAAGGAAGACTCAAGACCTAATTCATCACTGAAGCCGTCATTCACAAAAGTGTCTTTTAGGGTTTTAGTATGTCCTTATTATTCTACTGTCTAGAAGTGTGTCTCCATTTCTGTTATAACTGTTGAGTCAATCACTGGGATTGTGGTTGAGAGGAAGTGGGATGGAGGTCTCATATCTAGAAGAGTCTTAGATAGAAATTACACGGGTAGTGATTAGGTGTGAAGCTATTAGACTGATAGTTTTTAAGTACGCTTCAGACTAATACTATTATAAGTGAATTTCCTTCCTGGCTTGGTAGCCCCCAGACGTAGGTGACGTTGCACCGAACTTGGTTAACTAACAATTTGTGCCTTTTACTTCCTGCCTTTATTATTAAAGTTGTTATTGTTTTTTATTTGTGTTGTCACGATGTCTTGATATCTTTCTTGACATCTCGCTTGTCTTGACATCGTATTCGACATCTTTACTGTGTGCCAGAATTTTAATTGGCATCAGAGCAGGCACCCTGTTCTGTTTCTGGGTGAGCTCCAGGGAAGATATTTTCTGGTACTATGGAAAAGGAAGGAGGACAAGTTAACAGACCACATGTTCTGGATCGTTCCAACTATGATTACTATAAAGTGCGCATGGTGGCATTCCTTAAGTCTATTGACAGTAAGACTTGGAAATCCATTCTAAAAGGTTGGGATCATCCTCTAGTAAAGGATAAGAATGCTAAGGACATAACTGAGTTGAAACTTGAAGAGGAGTGGTCAAAGGAGTAAGATGAGCCTGCACTTGGAAATTCCAAAGCCTTGAAGGTACATCCAAGGTTAGGATGTCAAAATTGCAGCTGCTCACCACTAAATTTGAAAACCTTAAGATGAAAGATGATGAATCCATCCAAGATTTTCACATGAACATCCTTGACATTGCAAATGCTTATGGTGCTCTGAGAGAAAAGATGACTGAAGAAAATCTGGTTAGAAAAATTCTTAGGTCTCTTCCCAAGAAGTTTGATATGAAAGTAATTGCTATTGAAGAAGTCTAAGATATTAAGAACATGAAAGTTGAGGAACTTATTGGGTTAATTCAAACATTTTAAATGGCTATCATTGATAAGTCTGAAAAGAAAAACAAAAGCATTGTCTTTTTGTCCAACACTAGTGATGATCAAACTCAAGGTGACTTGGAGACTGATGAAGGAATATCAGATGTGATGGTGCTTCTTGGAAGACAATTTAACAATATACTAAAGAGAATGGATAGAAGACGTAGACCTAATGTCAAGAACATCTCGTCTGACATTGGCAAAAATAGTGATTCTCAGATAAAGACTAAAGCTAATGATCAACCCAACCAAGGAAAAGGTCTTCAATGTTATGGTTGTGATGGTTTTGCTAACCCAATCAACAGAAAGGCTATTATGTTTCCTGGTCTGATGAAGATGATTCTGAAGAGTATGGGTGGGAATAGGCTGAAGCTTGTTTAGCTTTAGGTTGTCTTTTGATGATGTTAGTTAGAGGATCTTAGATGATGTTAGTTAGATGTTTTATTTGATGATTGTTTTGTTTTGGTATATTAGCTTAGAACTATGCTAAAGCACCTAGAGAACCAAGCCTCATTGTGCCATATGATTCCTTGATGTCTTGTGTGTTGTCGTGTATAGGAAAATCCTTCCACGAATTGCTTCATTCGATTCATGATTCATTGATTCATATCAAACATTTTTTCTGTCCATTTTCCTTGTGTCACTTCTCGTGAATCAAGCCAATTTTTCATGAATAACATCACAGTGAATCAATTCACAGTTTTCCTGAATAGTATCACAGTGAATCGATTCCCAGTTTTCTTAAATAGCATCACATGAATCGATTCAAATTATGTTGAATCGTATCATGAAAACTTTCTTACTCTGGTTGAATCGATTCATAAGGATTTGAATTGTATCAATCTTCATCTAGGAACATTTGAATCGATTCAAAAGGTGTCTGATGCGTATCAATCTTCATAGTCATCCTGCTTGTCATTTAGCTGTCTGAATCGATTCACACAATTACTAAATCGATTCACTATGTTGTTTTTGGCCGAAATTTTGGACTTGCCACCCTTTTCTATATAGACACTTCCTCATAACACCCAAACTATGAAGGTGAGAAAAAACACAAGAAGGGGGGTTGAGTTGTGTTAGCTTTTTCTTCTCCTAAAACTGAAATCACTGGTCAAAACCTGATAGAGTTCAGATTCTGATGTAATGTTCAGAGTCTATATGCAGCGGATAAGTAAAGAGAAAGAGAGAGAGAGAGAGAGAGAGAGAGAGAGAGAGAGAGAGAGAGAGAGAGAGAGAGAGAGAGAAGAAAGACACAACAATTTATAGTGGTTCCTTCCACAATCCAGAAGTAGTCCACTCCCCCTTTCACTTCCAAGGAGAGTTCACTAAAATCAATATATGATTACAATTGCTCAAGCACAAAAGCAAGAGACTTTAAACTACTCAAGCAGAAAAGCAAGAGGTTTCCTATGCTCAAGCACAACTGAAGAGACTTCATATGCTTAAGCACAAAAGCAAGAGACTTCTATTCATACAAAATTACAAAGAAAATGTTTGAGGTTGAACACTTGATATACAATCAGTGGTGTTCACAATACAAATCAGATACGACTCTTAAGACTCTATAATTTCTAAGATATGAAAGTTGTTAAGAAATTTAAAGTGAACTTTGATGTAGAACAATTTCAGGAAAGGTTTGGCACTTGTAAAATTGTTGTAAGAGTCTTTCCAATCTTCAGGTCTTCACTCTTTTATATAGAGGTGTGAGAAATACGTTGGAAATTGCCAGCAGAAGAGTCGTTGTGAAGCTTGATCAAATCACCAATGATCTGTTGCTTGATTTGGTTATTGTCCTATGAAGGAACAATTTCAAATCCATTCAATGTATAGAGCATAACCAGCGTAGGTGCATCTGTATTCTTGTACTATAGCAGACTTGAAGAGTGAAGTAGTGGAGTAGTGGTTGTACAATTGTACTATTGTCCTTTTTCTGCGCTCTTTAGTGGATAAGCATCAAATGCCTTCAAATTCCTATGAATTAGCCGTTGCTCCAGGCTTCCATTCCTTCTTCAGCCATAAGCATTTAGAATAACAACTCTAACAAACTTTAGCTTCCAGTCTTTAGCTTCTGATGATCTTCAGCTTCTGATGACGTCAGCTTCTGGTAGACAGCTTCTGATGATCTTCAGACGCTCTTTTCTTCAGATGCTTTCTTGCAACATAAGCTTCTTTTGTAAATTCCATTGCTCTCATTTGTTCTTCCAGAACCTATGCTTGATATAAAGACACACAAATTTTTGTCTATGGTCTTGCACACTTGAACAAATATTAGCATATCCAATTGACATTTTTAGTACCTTGTTATCATCAAAAGGGTAATGTCAAACACATTTTGTTCCAACAAACTATTGAATCATTTGCATCTATTCTCCCTAGGTCTCAAAAACTCATTGTTCATAAATTCTTCAAGATTAAACACTTTTTCTTAGAATCACTTTGTGCTTTGAGTCATATTGATTTTCTAGGGTGCTAGTAGGGATTGTAAGTTGGTTTTTTCAAGGAGATTGGTTGGGCTAAATCAAGGCTCCAAAGTGAAGTGAATAATCTCATTCCACCTCCAAAGGGCTTGGGGGTCTTTCTAATTGTTCTTGAAATTGAAGGGGATTCATTTACCGGACGTAGCATCGAAGACTTGAGTGAAGAGTTCGAAGGGGTGCACGGGTAATTAAGGATTCCAAGATTCAAGAAGCACCAAATTCAAAAGTTATTTGAAGATTGAGGGAGTGCTTACATAGGGGTTGAAGAACTATGATTGTTCCAAGGAACTCTTGTAATCACATTTGTATTCAACATTGTTACTATTAGTGGATGACCTTGGTGGAGACGTTTTTCACATATAGTTGATGTAGCCCGAAGCAAGGATGAAAGGGTGAACAACTATAAAAATATCGGTGTCGTTCTCTTTTCCTTATCCTCTTTAATATTCGTGAATTGTATATGTTGATTGATTAATTGATATTGTATAAAATTGATAGTTGATCTAAGTGACTTTTGATAAAAAAAAAATTAAAATTGATTTAACTCCTTGAGTTAGGTTTTACTATTGTGCTTGGATCAATTAGTTTCAATGCCTATTCAATTCATCAACTGCATATACTTTGTGTTTTTGATTGATAGCTTGTTATATTTCACTTTAGGTTTGGATTTGAAATTGTCTAGTTTTGAGAATTGTCAAGATTCATTAATATTTGATTAATTGATTGTAATAAGATTTACATTGTGAACTTCTCAATTCTATTGTAAATCTCATTGACACATAATCTTTAACTTTTTGTAATTTTTTTGATTGTTCAAGCTTGTTTCCAATTAGTTAAAACATTTCAAATCACTTTGTTAAAGATAAATATCCAAGACTGACACTTAATCATAGCCCTAGAGACTACGACACCAAAGACAATAAAAAAAGTCCTGCAACTCACCAAGCAAAGAAACTAGTCATGTACGTGTTCTACTCATCCATAAGAAAAAGGTAGGCGGTCAACCAAACAACCACTAGGGGTTAATTCACAATTCATAATTAAACATAATCAAATGAAGTGATTAACATAATTCAATTTCACATGATTAATAAATTCAACATCATCATAATCCAACAAGTATACAAGCAAAATCAATTAATGTATACAATTAGAGTCTGGTTCAAATACTCACAATCATCAACAAAAACCACCAATGCACATATACACTGATTCCCACAAGACTTGACTCACCAATTATTAAATGCATGCAATGTTGTAGACTCTTCTAGATGCATGTGGTACCAAAGGATTCTGGAGATGATTTTACCGTTAATGAATCCACACCCACGTAAGAGTACAACTCCTCCTACGTATTTTGTAACACCCTAAACTCTCAAAGCGATAATTTACGTTAATGATACGACATATCAAGAATTTAGATGTTACATCTTCAATAAATCACCATGCATACATAATTAACAATTATCTCAAAACGTCGCAGCGGAATACAATATAATAATATAAACACCTAAATAAAATATCTCCAACGTCATCCCACATAAATAAGTCTCCATGTAGCCATAATATCATACAACTCATGTAAGCATTAATACGTAATCTCAAAAATCTCCAATAGACAAAATAAAGCTAAACATCAAAGACTGGCCCCTAATCAGAGCCCTAAAGTCTAAGACACTGAAATGCAGTAAATGAGGTAGAATCCAAGCTATCCTCAAGCAACTCACCAAATCAAAGCAAAGCAAACTACTCCTACACACCGTCTACCCATCCATACAGATAAGCAAGACAGTCAACCAAATAACCACTGGGGTTAGTTCATAATTCACAATTAAACAAAATCAAACATAAGCATTCAAGGATCTCATGCATAACACATATACATACTCATCCCTCCTAGAATACTAACATCTCATGAATATTATCCCTCATTCCATACACATCATGCTATCACAATTCTATCATAGCACATCAAGCATATTCATCCTTCAATCAAATCATCAACAAGGTACATCACTTAACAACATCAATCAATATAAGAATTACTCACCTTATTCGTCATTTAGCATAATTAACTCGACAAATATTATTTATCATTTCAAAGGTATAAGCAAGGAAATTATGATCACCAAAGAGATCATTTAATCACATACATATAATTCACATTTCATTATTTTCACCAATATAAACGTTATCAATTAAAATCACCAAGTGTACAAGTATCACCAAAAATAACAAACATCACCAAGTACACGTCTTCACATGTCACCAAATTTCACCAAATACACAATTCACCAAATACACAATTCACCAATGCACACCAATCACCAAATACACATGGAGGCTGAATACAAACATGTTGTCCAACCACAAAGAAGACTAAACCCGACAATGAAGGAGGTGGTCAAGAAGGAGGTACTAAAATTGCTAGATGCGGGTATGATTTACCCTATCTCAGATAGCACTTGGATGAGTCATGTTCATGTGGTACCAAAGAAAGGTGGAATGGCGATGGTGGCTAATGAAAAAAATGAATTGATACCCACCCGTACCGTCACCGGTTGGAGAATATGTATAGATTACCGGAGGTTGAACCAAGCAACAAGAAAGGATCACTCCCCATTACCATTCATGGATCAAATGATAGAGAGGTTGGTTGGCCAATCCTTTTATTGCTTTTTGGATGGGTATTCGGGGTACAATCAGATTGCGGTATCTCCGGAAGATCAAGAAAATGTTGCCTTCACTTGTCCATTTGGTATGTTTGCTTATAGGAAAATCCCTTTTGGGCTGTGTAATGCGTCGACGACCTTTCAAAGGTGTATGCTCTCCATCTTCTCTGACATGATAGAGAAGAACTTTGAGGTATTTATGGACGACTTCTTTGTGTTTGGTAAGTCTTTTGATCAATGTTTGTTTCACCTAGATGATGTTCTTTAAAGATGCACCGAAACTAACCTCCTTTTAAATTTGGAAAAATGTCATTTCATGGTAACTGAGGGTATAGTTTTGGGGCATAAGATAAGTGGCAAGGGCATCCAGGTGGACCAAGCCAAAATAGAGGTTATAGAGAAACTTCCCCCTCCTGCTAATGTTAAAGGAGTAAGGAGTTTCTTGGGGCATGCTGGTTTCCACCGGCATTTTATAAAGGATTTTTCAAAAATAAGCAAGCCCCTTTGTAACCTCTTAGTCAAAGAAAATTATTTTAATTTTGATTCTGAATGCTTAGATGCTTTTTCTTTGATTAAAAACAAGTTGGTGACTGCACCAATAATCATTGCACCAAATTGGGATTTGACTTTTGAACTTATGTGTGATCCAAGTGATTATGATGCTGGCGCAGTCTTAGGCCAACGAAAGAAAAAAATATCCATGAAATTTACTATGCAAGCAGTCTTAGGCCAATGAAAATCCATGAAATTTACTATGCAAGCAAATTTACTACCATTCCTTCTGCATCAACAGCAAAACCAACACCATCTTCAATGATGTCCCACAACACATCACCAACACAAATTATATGGTTGTACATCTTGCTCGTCCACCATGAAAACTGAGTAGCATCTCCATTGAAGGATAAAGGTCTCATAGAATAATTGTTCTTCTCAGTAGGGGAAGTGTTGTAATCATAGTTGACAATCGAATTGTTGTTTCTACCAGAACCAGTAGCTCCACTACCATTTTCATCAATAGACATGTTTTTCTCTCTAGATCTTCAGTTGTGGCACGATTAAGTGGTTGAGCACGGATAGTGCTCTGATACCAATTGAAGGTGAGAAAAACACAAGAAGAAGGGTTACATTATGTTGGCTTTTTCAAATTTTTAAGTGTTTTAACACTGGTTAGATTCTGAAGTTTTTTAGACTCTGACTCAGAGTCTGATAGCAGCGGTGTAAAACAAACACAAAGTTATATATATATATAGAGAGAGAGAGAGAGAGAGAGTGTGTGTGTGTGTGTGTGTGTGTGAGTGAGTGAGTGAGTGAGTGAGTGAGAGAGAGAGAGAGAGAGAGTGTGAGTGAGATAGAGAGAGAGCAGACACAAAGCAATTCTACCGGTTCCTCCTACAATCCAAGAGTAGTCCAATCCCCTTGCACTTTCAAGGGATTTTCACTATAATCACAATTGATTACAAATGCTCTAGGACATAACCAAGAGACTTCCTATGCTCAAGCACACAAGTAAGAGACTTCCGAATAATAAATGGCAATTAAAAGAGACTTCTTAAGAGCTTACAAATAAGAGAGTTTTCATACACTTAATATACAATCAGATGTGTAAACAATTACAAAACAGAACACACTCTTAGAATTTTAGGGCTTAGAATTTTTAAGATATGAACTTAGTAATAAATTTTTAAGTGTTCAATGCACTTTTGAATTTGAAAGAGTAAGGGCACAATTAAAATTGCAGAGTCTTGTTATTATTATTCAAGTCTTCAGCTCCTTATATATGCAAGGATTTGAGAGACGTTGAAGAGGTGTCAGAGCATTAAGAGTTATTGAGAAGCTTCAAATCAAAGACGTTGGAATATTGCTTGATGTGGATAATGTCGTTGATAGGACATTTGAAATTACTTTACTACAACTGAAATTATTCATCCATTCTTTTTGTCCTTGAAGTTCTTTGTTTGTATATGCACATGATCAGAATAAGACAAACTATACTATCTGAGTCTAATAGAGACATCTTCAGAAGAAGATAAAAGTCTGACGTGGCTTCTGGGTCCCTCGGAGTCTTATGTTTTTCAGAGTCTGATGGTCTTTAGAGTCGATGCAAATCTTCAGCTTCCCTTGTTTCCAATTCCAAAAGCTCTTTCATATATTCTCCAGATCCAAACTTGATTTTATATTATGAATTTTAATCTATGATCATGCACACCAATAAATATATTAGCATATATAATTGTTATTTAATACTTTGTTATCATTAAAACTTTAGAGGTATTGTACAAATGTATGTTAAGCACTGGTTGCAGATAAATGCCGTATAGGTCATTACAGTAATTTTCTAGTGTCAGTGAACAATTTAGTGTGTGAGATGAGCAATTTTCTCAAATTTTAACATTAACCACTCACTCCATTGTTAAAAAAAAGATCAACAACTCACTCAGGGCAAGCAAACCCCATATCAGTTCTACAGAACACCCAAAATCATTCATTTGCAACTCCAAAATGGGAGGTGGTGAAGAAAAGCATCTCGAAGACTGTTCTGTTTCCAAGTTAGTTTCATTTCATTTCTTCTTTCTTTAATAATATATATTTCTCATCATTCATAAAACAAACCAATCTTATTTCATTCACCGATTCACTTAAACATAGTTTTAATTTTCTTTTATTCAGTAACGATTATTTGGTGTTTGCATAAACAATTGTTTATACCCAGTTTGCTGGGTAGGTGTTATGATTTGATTTTCTGATCTGGCGAGTTTCTTAGAGGGGAAACATAGATATAGGCGTTGAAAATCATTCAGTTAGAACCTAAGTTTTTTTTTTTAGGGATTGGCGACGGAGAAATTTTTTATTAATTAAAGTGGCACTAATGGTCATTTTACAACCGTTCCGTTCGGAGGGGATTCAAACTCAGTACCTTGATGTTTTAATCAAAAATACAATATTTCTATTTCATCTAGGTTTGGGTTAGTGTGGTCAAATATTAGCCATGGCGGATATCTGTGAAGAATTTTTGGGAAACTGCTATGCCCAATTTGTGATGGATTGCGGCGTCATGGGACCATACTTTGATACAACAGTTCCATATGTCGGCCTGCATGTCTGGTTTTTTGCTTTCCGCCATCAGCAACATTGATCTGGGTTAACGTTGTCAAATATTGGCCATGGCGAATATCTGTAGAGAATTTTTAGAAAACTGATATGCCCGATTTGTGATGGATTGTGGCGCCAGGGGACCATACTCAGATATGGCGGTGCCATATGTCGGCCGATATGTCGTATTTTTGGCTTTCCTCCATCAACAACAATGATTTGGGCTTTGAGTTGGAGTGAGGGTGGTGTCTCTTTTAAATGGTTATGTTTTGGTTTAGTCGGGATGTCTGCAATGGTTATGTTTTGCGTTAGTCGGGATGTCTGCAGCTGCAGAAGGAATATCCATAGTATGTGTTAGTGGGTTAAGCTTGACTCTATTGTTGGATACTCGTCATTCTTCTTGGCGATTTTGTTTATTTTATTCATTTCTTTTACTACATTTTAAGTTTGTTTTTCTGTTATGTTGCAAATGCTATATTCGAATGTGAATTTTGTTTGTAATGTTACGGAACATGGAAAATTTGCAGTGCATTGGGCACTTGGGTATTCTCGGTAGCAGGAGCTTTGCTGGCAATTCCAGTAGGGATAAAGCGCAAATCTCTGGCACCCCTTGTATTTTTTGGCACCACTGGTACTATGCTGGATATTATTATGGGAATTACTGCGTGTGAAAGGGAACATGCCGAGCGACAAATGCAGCTACTTGAAGCTCAAAATGCTGCAACCGAAACTTCATTGGAGGAGACACATACCGATTCATAACCTCTAAATATCTTGATGTTATTAATGTTGTCGAATTTGTTTGGTCATGTAATTGTAACAAACTAAATGCAATTTTCTGGCAGCCTGACCTAATGAGCTTTCAATTTATGTTTGTTGTTGCCCTTTATCCTCCAACACTGTAAACAAAAAGGTGAATAACCGAATGAGAGATGTTCTTAGTTTATTTATTTGTAGAGATTTCAGAAAATTTTAGTTCTTTCTTTTTCCAGTGTTAACGGTAATGGAAAAAAGGCTTAATTGCATTCTTTATAGCATAGCTACCATACCATAGTGTGTATGTTTGGTTCAATTTTTCGATGAGTCAAAATTTATTCTGGAGGTATATAATTGATTTTGACATGTTTGATTCCTCTAGACTAAGATTGATTTTACCCTTGGAATTTATTTTAACTTGAAGAACTTCAGTTAGGAAATCAATTAGTTGATGCTGAGATGATACATGCACTAGTTTAAAGAAGCCATATTGGATTTACATACTCTAATAAAATGACAGTCAATATCAATGTGTTTGGATATGTGATTGTGTGTGAAACTGCTGGCAAGCAGTATTGACTATTGAGGATTGACTATCACAGACCATTGTGGAATTCATGGGATTTTCCAAGGCACAGAGCAACTGGCTAATCCATAAGAGTTTAGAATTGAGGGTGGTCTATATATTATATGCTCCTGCATTAATTTTACAGCTGCAATTTGCTTTTTGGATTTCCATATTCTAAGGCTTGAGCCATAAAAAAGTTGAATCGAGTTTCTATATACTTGACAGCTCCCTCAATCTTCATGAATTCTATAAGTATTGCATAAGGTGATGATTGGCTTGCAAATGAGGCGTTCTTGGTTTTGCCGTGATTTAGTTTAATCTATTTACAGTATATGTTATGTCTTATATGCTATATCAGGACGAAATATGGTGAGATAGATCAGTTTAACTATCAACCCTCTATAGAGAGAAAAGGTCTATAAAAAAAATGGTTTCAACCTAATGAAGCTAATGTCAGTCAAAGATTAACAGGTATATTTCCTACGACAGAGGTAAATCACCTTGCGAGAATGAACCCTCTCTAATCCAAGAAAGTAATGGTGGTCTCCAATATCCTTGAGCTTAAAATTGGCTTGTAATAGTTGAAGTTTGCACCAACAATGAGTATATAATCTGCATTATTCGATAAGAATGAACAGATTTGAACTTGTCTGCTTTGTAAAAAGGGAATTGTCATGAGAACATTGAATGAATCTCTGAGCCATTATGGTTGTGGAGAACTTGTTGAGTTTGCATACCAAGTTCTCTCCCTTAATGGGACATCCAAGTGCTAGAACTCTTCGGAAATATCCCCATGAATAAAGACGTTATTCATGTCAAGTGGTATCAATGACCATTTTAATGGACACCATGGCTAAAATAACTCTTTTTTTCTCTAAAGAAAGTGGTAAACACCACATGAAATTCACACACAATTGCAAGTTCGAATTAGGGTAACCTAAGAATATCGGCATTGCCAGTTGAACTAGATCTTAAAGACTCTAAAGTGCAAATCTGATCACCTCTTGGACAAATACAGGGTTAGGCTTGTTGCAAAGTGTTGTATCCGTCAAGCAGGAATTGATTTCATTGAGACAAGAGTCTTGGATCATTGATTCAGGTGCAACTTCCAACATTTGTGTCTCTAGGACCTTTTACTTATTCAAGACAATTATCAGTGTCTGTTACTTTATCTATAACAAAATATTTGTGTTCATGCTATAGGGACGATTAATAGCAGTACATTTCTTAATATTGATTAAAACTTGTCCCTTAGAAATAAAATCAACTTTAACCTGTCTGCACATTAGAATTCTAGTAACTGAAATGGTTGTCCCCTTTCTAAATTCAAAAGATTGCCGTTCAATGATTTGATACATATTGGACTTTTTAAATCAGAAATAACATAAAATCATTCTCTTTTCATTGAATTCATGAAAAAATAAAATGGGAATAAACAATATACAAAGGGCCTTATATACAGCTGAAGTCATAGAACTCAACAATTAATGTACCACTAACTAACTAACAGAAGCTAAACTAACTTGTAACAAAATTCTAAAACGATCTAACAATATTTTAACCTTGGTTCTAATCGACTGTATTCTAGAATTTACAGTTTTGAAGATGCAAAACGAGATGTGAAAGTTCCCAATAGATGAAATCACTTGGTTCCAAAACAAGGCAATGTTGCAGAAACCAATTCAAATTTTCCATTTTCAACGTCTAAGTTAGGATCAACAATGATCTCCAATTTCAGAGGACTGTTCTTTCCTTGCTTCAGCAACAATTTTAGAAAAATTAACCAGACATGATAAAAGTTGAATGGTTTAGTACAAAGATGTTTTCCCTCCAATTCCAAGCTCTTACCCGACTCTAATGAACTGGCACTTGTAAGTCCTTCCCGAGTAGGTCTAAGGTCATTAGAAAGTCTTACATTACCATCTTTATCCTTGCATTTACTTTTTAGACCTGGATTTTGGTTAAGCATTTGTTCTCTATAGCTCGAATAGACGTTTTCAGCCTTCATGTTCCCAAACAAGATTTCTGCTGCCCTGTTCTTGACGAGAACCGGCATAAAATATGATTCGTCCCACACATATAACTGCCAAAATTTGCATCAACAAACAAAGGGATTAGTTAAGCATGTTCAAGATTGCAATTTTAAAAGAATATCACAGTTAAAAATCAGATGTATAAAAATACTTAATTCCTAATTTATGAAACGAATAGGGACCACATATACATATTATCTTACACTTGAGATATCTTAGATACTTTAAAGTGGCTGGCATAATGCATAGCTATTGATCAGTTTGGCTATGGATAAATTATTTATTTCATTTATCAAAATGATTGACTATGGGCACATGGAATTAACAGCAAGAAGCTATCTTTCTAATTTAATGTGACTATAATAAATGCAGCAAACAAATAAACCTCAAAAGTCAAACAAATGTTAGAATATGATCACATTCACAGTTAAGAGAAACTAGTAACTATATTTACCATGAAAGGTCTATATATCGAGCATACTGCATGGAGGCGGGTTGGACTTTTCGAACAAACTAGTGGAAAAGCATTTTGCTCAGATCTGAAAAGGGGAAAGAATTATCACTGATCATAATGGAAGGCATAACAAGGCTTAAGTTACAATTATAATCAAAAGTTATACTCTGAATCTAAGGGCGAACCACATAGCTGGCAGCCAGTGCACAAGAGATCTTCCTCAGATTTGGAACATCTCCTACTTAGGAAAATCTTCTCTTTCCCAGTATCACCAGGAGTCTTGGCGTTACGTAACGGAACAATTTCACATATCGATGCAAGGACAGTAGTCTTGCACGATGTTGTTAGCTGTGAGATCTCCATAAGTGAACAGCACTCCGTAGGCTCTCTCTCTTCAAGAACCGTCCAGTTTCTAGGGAGGTACTCTATTTGCTGTATACATTACATAGATTCATTAGTCTATCTAAATCATGCAGTACATGAAAAAGCATACTATTGATCAAAGTAGTGTCTGTAAGTGAAGGAAATCAGCTTATTGATGAATACCAACTAACCAGATAGGTATAGAGATGTTAACATTTTACATTAAAATGAAAGAATTTGCTAGCTTACACAATCGGGCTTACAAAAGGTAACTAACATTTCAAAACAACAAACGTACACAAGGACACAACCCCACTCCTCAAATTTAGACAAGGTTTGCAAGTATACCAACTTGAAACTTGTACCCATTTCATCTCTTTTAAATACACCTATGCTATCGTGTTAATCTTCAAACAACAAAGGTCCTAACTTCCTCCAAACTGTATAATAATGTGTGATAAAGGCAGCTTATAACAACATCAATCTTAAAGCATATCTGCAGCCATTAGATGTAGTGTGTGAAGTGTTAATGTTAATTTTTTCGAACTCCCAAGATATCTTCACAGTTTTTTTAGTATGAGATGCTCTTTGACGCAGTGTGGAAATCAGTAAGTTGACTCCCTAGCCGGTTGAATCCCTCATCATTGCACTAGTGAAAAGTGTACTTGCAAAGACACTATAATGTCTAACTGAGATAAGGCTATTTTGCAAGGTTTTTAGTGAAAGTAGTAAAGTGGTAAGGGGTTTACTCCTTATTTATATAGCATTGAAAGTCCGACAGATACTATAGTTGAGTGATTTGATTGGCTGATCATATTGGCCTGACTTCTCGCAGTCAGTTACGGGTGGCACAGATCAGCTAAGATCAAGGAGCGTTGCAGGCTTATGCTGTTAAGATTGTCAACTTATCGTATATGACTTCATAAACGCCGAAATCAATTTATCATTCTACCCCACGGAAAGTCTTATATGACTAATAGAAGACTGGGGTCGTCCTCGGTCAACAGTGTAACACGGTCAATCCGGCAACACAAGCCCTCTAGACTCTAAAGCTATTTTTGTCTAATGAGTGTAATGTCCTAAAATTGTACTTCAGACTTGTTGCTCTCACATTTGCACAAAGTTGAACTATTGATTAACCTCAGTACACTCCTCACTCAATATATTGAGACTGCACTTATCTACGAGTGCTTTCTATTACATATATATTTAACATGTGAGCCTACATATATAATTAATTATGTATTATGTACAATTCATTATTCGATATCTAAAGAAACCCATTTTAAAGTAATCTAATAAGAGTCATGCATACAAAGTTTAGAAGCTCAAACCCCACAATTCCTTCATTTCATTATTCATATTCTTTATGCATCCAGATATGTTTCTACTCTCTAATTTTCTTCATTCCTTTGATAAGTTGACATGTAACATAACGAGCTCTATGATGGTTATCAGATTTATAGCCTCTCTTAAATTTCTAACAATTTCCACAAACAATATATGAACTACGAGATCCCTCAAGCTCACTTAGCAGCACTTGAGTCACTTGCTTAATGTGCTAATGAACAATGATAAACACATCACTCATTCACAAATTTTCACAAAAAAAGGTACTTTGATCTTATAAAACAGGAAAATGTCATCAGAGAACAGAAAAATGAATGCACTCATAATCATAATAACATTAGAGTACATTAATGAGGCACGCATCTAGAATCAACACAATGTAAACATGGACTATGATTATCTATTCATTTATTCATTTCATATAATACAAGAAACAACTACAAAGGCAGATAGAAAGGGTACTTTAGTAGACTGCAAGTTGGTGTTGCAGATGGTGGGCCAAGACTGACACACCCATTTTATAACCCTTCTTAGCTTCTCCTTCGTTGTTATCCCAATACAACAACCCGCTACCAACTCTTCAACATCTGTAAAAAAACTTATATCGTAAACATCATATTTTTATTGTTTTCAGGATTGAAATCACCTCCTATCCCTTCAAAGAAAACATATCACTTCAGAAAGAAAAAAAAATCTCAATTACTATCTTTCTAATAGAAGTGTTACATATTGATATTTTCATCAGACTAGAACTAGCTTAGATTTACCTCCTGTAGAGCAAGTAACCAAAATCAATTAACGAGAAAATCAACTATAGATATTTTGATACTTACATGATTTGTTATGGATGTGCATGTAAAATCATGTGTTTGAGAATATTTAATTTACTCTCTATCCATTCTCTTAGGCAGGTTCTACGGTCCACCTTAAGATGGACTAGTATCGTTTGGTGACAATCAACAAGACCCTTCAAGTAGAAGCTCGTAGTCTTCTTTGAAATTACGGTTGAAACGTTGACCTAATCAGTGTTGGTTGGACAAAAATAAGGAAAAAACGAATGAATTCCGCTTTTAGACACACATAGTCACATATAGTTTTTCCTTGTTTTTATCGAACCGACACTTATCAAATCATTGTCTTAATCGGGATGACGAAAAGGACATGAGCTTCTATTTACGAAAGACAATATCTATCATCATTAGAATTTTAAACAATTTTCAAGTGTTGGTCCACTTTGGGCCATCTATAAAAGTGGCCTAACTTAGATTTGTTTTCTTTCTTCTATTTGTTACATAAAGGTATGCGAGTTCTTCAGTGGACCATCTTCATAAATAGTCCATTGTGGACCAATACTTCAAATCATCAGAAACTTCAAAAACAATCGACGATACTACAAAAATAAAACTCACAACCCTTCTCATGTTTACGGCTAAGATGGCGATTTGATTGATGTCGGTTCAACACCAGCTACGTATTTATTATCCGCTACGAAGCATGTACACTCTTTGGATTAGGCGTGTTCCAGTATCAAACAAGTGTTGTGTCGTGTCGTGTCATGTCCATGTCGTGTTTGGTGTCCGTGTCTGTATCCAAGCTTCATAGATTATCCGCTATTTTAATCAAACTGGATTCACTTAAGTCACTATTTCAATCATAAAAATGGGGAGGACCATTAACATCTATGACTATCACAAAGACGACGCATGTTGTCATTGGAGTTTTAAACTAACTCAAAGTTGCACCAGCAAAAAATAAGAGTGAACATAGTACAAAAAAAAATACATACCCTTTGAAATAAGAGTGTGAATAGGATGAACCAAGCAAAGCAAAGAAGACCACTGAACAGTTTTAGCCTCAACCACATCACCATATCTAGTAATCATAAAATCTACCACATTTCAAAACAATAACATTAATCATCATGATCATAACATATTCAAATCAATTTTTAAAAACAAAAAAAAAAAACATTAAAAGATAGATAGGAAAAAAAACAATACTCTGTAACAAAACAACATCTCCTGCTGAAACCAACGACGCCATTTGAGTCTGCCAAAGAGAAACTCCGAAATATGGCGTGGTTTCATCGCCGACTTGAATGTCTGTTCGTGTTAATTCTCTTCCGGTTTTGGAGGATTTGTAGTGTACGGGGAAGCAACGGTGAACGAAAACGAGAAGTTGAACGAATTCACCAATGTGACGAGAGGCTGTGGAGAGATCTATCAGAGGACCGTACCATCCAAATACTGAACCCATTTTCGAACATCCATTCGGGAATGCTAAGGACTTGATATGCAATTAACCTGCTGAAACCCGATGATCCGGCCGAGTCAGTGGATGGACCGATGAATCAGTTTAGTCCACCCGACCCATTTTTCATTTATTCTATTTTTTAAAATAAAAGGACACGACATATATAAAGTCAAAAACCTTCGTGACACATACTCCCAACCCAAATGTCATTTTCAACCGTCGCTCTCCTCTCGCATCTCAACCGATGATGATGAATATGGATATCAAAACTATGACAATTTGACTCTCTGGGCATAAATAGTTTATTGATTAGTGAATTGTTATAACTTAATTGAGTTTATGTTTTTTGTTGACTATGTAACTTACTTTGGGTCTGTAAATCTGTTATATTTTGATTTCCAACAATGTTTAGAATATACTATGTTTTAAAAATGGAATCTGAATTAGAACTTTTTTTTTGAAGTTCTTTATGTTATACTATAGTTTAATGTATGAGCTATTTTTAATTTGGATTGGAATTAGCTTGAATTGTGCTGCAGTTAAGAAATTAACTTGTAAAATTGCAGTTGCGGATATAATTTTTTTAATGTACGGAACTTTAAATAGAAAAAAAAATAACAGGATTTTTTTATCAAAATTTCATTCATAATGTAACTTTTGGTCATAAATATTTTTATATAAACTGGGTCAATAGTCATGCGGTCCGACCAGTGACCCACTGGTTCGACCAGTGACCCAACGACCCAGTACCTTAACTGGGTCGATCATCGGTCTGGGTTTTAAAACAATGGTTTTAAATCGCTTTTGTAGTCTGTTATTTTTTTTGGTTACATACTTTTGTCTTCTTTTTTTTTTGACAATACATACTTTTGTCTTATTTAAGCGTTTAAAAAAAATTATTTTGAGTCTAAAATGAGAAGGTGGTTTTTCCTCCGGAGGTTCAAGCTTCAAAAAGAAAAATGGAGAACCAAAGAACTATTTCACTTGCAAGATACCCCGTCACTTCAAGGTTGATTGTCGTAATCTCTAGAATGATAAGTCCAAGAAGGACAACTTCAAAAATAAGGTCAAGAAAGTATCATAGCTACATGGGAAGATCTTGATGAAGAATCCGAGAATGATGAAGAAACAATCCTTGCACTCGGGGCAACATCCTCTAGACAATACTCGGATTCAGACAGTGACAATGATGATGAGGTATTTGTTGAACTATCATGTGCTAAACTTATACCTACCATTAAAGATTCTTTAAAGAAAATTCAACGTAAAACCATAAAATTTAATGTTTTACACGATTTTTTTAAAGAACTTCATAAAAAGGAAGTTACCTTGAATAAGGAGATTGAGAATTTGAAAAAGTAAAATGATGTTTTAAAAACTACTCAATATGTTGTACCTAGCAATTGTAATTCTAAAAAGTGACAAGTCCTAGAAAGCTAACCACAGAGGACCTATCAAAATATGGGTACCGAAGAAAGAAATTGTTTATGTTACAGATTTTCTTAGCAATAGAGTCAAGACACCAATCATGATATCTGGACAGTGGTTGCTCACGACACATGACAGAAGAAAGGCATGAAGGAAAATCGTTTTCATAAAAAGGCAGCGGAATAAAAAAATTCGATTTTATTTCCTTGGATCATTACGAAATTGACATGAATCAGGGAATGAATGTTACCTTGAAGTGCAGGAAAAGTCTCGATCACAAAGCAAAGCAAACGGCATAGCCTCTACTAGCCCACATGAACGATGCTCCTCCAATTCCCTGTGCCAACCAACCGATCAGAGGTTTGGGAGAATTAGGGTTTCCAAAACATGTAACCAAGACTTCAGCACAAGGGTTCTATTTATATAACTCCTAGTGTGCTCTGCAAATTAGAAGTCATTATTGGGCTTCCTTAAGCCCATTAACGAATTTAGTTTTTTGCTAACTAATTAGCGTTATTTGCTATATACACTCATCATATAAGTCTTACTTATATTTCTCTTTTGACCGTTCTTTTGTGTGTGACCCCATAGGTTCTAGTCACGTTGGCAATAATATTACATCTAATATTTAATATTATCAACAATGAGCGGTATCTAGGAACACATTATTGCTACCTAAGTGACAAGAATGTCAAGTGATCTGACGAAACCTTTTTCCATGATAATATTCATGTGTACAATTACTCCTTTGTCCTCATATTTATATTGATCACAAGGTATAGATTTTGTCACCCTTGTATAGATCAATATTTATATTTCTTGATCCCGAAATATACTGAATAACGAATAAGTCCAATATCTCATATTGACTTAGTTCAGCATGGCCATGCAACTTTACAATCATATTTCATCAAGAGGTCTAAAGATATATCTCCTGTTATGAGGAGGGAAAAATCTCATCTAGGACACTCATGTCCCTCAGTATGATTCATCAAGTACCCATTAGCCAAAGTTATGGTTATCCTTTTACAGACAACGTTAGAATGGCAATAAAGCATTTGAGTCCACATCTAGGGATCATAGTGGTTTCAAGTCTAAGATTGATATACATTATTATCACTCTGAGAATAGCTAATCACATTTTCACAACATACTATGTAGTATTCTCATGGTGGGTCAATCCAGTATAAATATTACTCCTAATATTTATACCTATTTATAGACTTAATATCTCATATTCATGACCTATGAGATGTGGTCATCAGTCTACATATATAATAGTCTCAGCGCTTTATTATTATCCCAATTTATAATAAAGCTTGACTACGGATACATTTAAGAATAATGTTCTTTAAGTTAATGTAATCTCATGATTAAGTCACACTTAATATACCATTACACGAACTATCTATTCTAGGGACTTTATTAATATTACAACAAATATAATAAAAAGTGTCATATATTATTTAATAATAAAAGTCATGATACATAGTCATAAGTTTAATGTAAACTATTGGCCTCTAGGGCTTACACCAACAAGGCATATGTTCCAAAGCCTAACACTGAAACAGGGAGGCATAGTGTGTCTTGGAGGAAATTAGAAAGGAAGGATCATTGGTTCAGGAACTATTGGTAACTCTCATTTCCCTTCTATTCACAATGTTTGGTTAGTAGATGGACTTAAACATAATCTATTGAGCATAAGTCAATTATGTGACAGTGGTTGTGTTGTGGTGTTTAAAAAGTCAATGTGTAAAGTGATCAATCAAACTGAAGGTATAATTACATATTCTTCCGTGGAAAGAGGAAAAACAATGCTTGTAAAATTAATTTTTCTGATCTGGTAGAACAGAAGGTGAAAAGCCCATTGTCAATGAACGACGAGAAATGGGTATGGCATAGACGGTTGTGCCATGCTAACTGGTAAGCTTAGCAAGCTAAAACTTGTTAAAGTCTTACTTGATCTGATCTATAAGTCAGATGCTCTTTGTAAGGCATGTCAAAAAGGAAAATGGTTATAACTCCTTTCAGAATCAAAAACATTGTTTCTACCTCCAAATCATTGGAGCTTTTGCACATTGATCTTTTTAGGCCTGTTGATACTGCCTCGATATTAGTCATTGTTGATGACTTTAGCAGATGGACTTTGGCCAGATTCCTAAGAAGCAATGATGAGTCTTATTAATGGATGATTATACAATTATTGGTAAGTGCACCAAATCGTAAACAAGTAATAAAGTAGTAAATTATCTCCTCCACAGAAATTATCGTTCAACTTGAGAATTAGCAGAATTTATTAGAAATAAAATAATTAAAAGCGTTGGAGTTGTTTGTAGGATTTTAATTGCCCTGTCCAATGTGTGATTAGGTTGTAATTTAGAAATATAACGGCGACTAAGAAATCCTTGAATCCCCTCTACTTTCTTTGTTGGAATTAATGCGGCTAAGTTTTAGTTTATGACATGTCCCTGATTTACAATAGTAGAATATCACCCAGTGATATAGTAGTGGAAGTTTAATTTTATATTGTCGCAATTTAATCTGTTATAATTGTGGTGTTCCATTAAGACGAGTTAAAACCCTAAATTCATACTTAGCTTCGATTAAAAGAATTTAATTTAGAAACTAAGCAATTTACTATTGTCTGGTTTGGACGCAAGTAGAGTTGTCAATCCTATAATCTACCTAGAGATCAATTTCATTCTTGGTTGATGGTCGGATTTAGGCAAGTGTGTCAAATCATTTACCAAGTAATAAAGGGTTAGTGGAGTATCGTATCCACATAGATTGTGCAATTCACGTTACTTATTTAAGAACATAAAACAAATAAATAAAACAAAAAAAAAAGTAAATAAAGGGAGTTTATGCAATTTGATTTGTTTGCTCAGAGCAATAGTTTACAAGTAACATGTTTTGATTGCAAAATGTTAACGGCAGCTACGATTCTTCAAATCCCCTCTATTCATTTGTTGGAATTAATTAATCGTCAATCATTACTCAGCGATTGGGTAAATGTCTTCCATTTAACTGATGAGTTCGTGGGGTTTTATTTCCCTCAAGCTATCGAGTTGCAACCTTACACCAAAGTTTCTACTCACGTCAATGCTTAGGGTCGTCAACCCTATAGGGGGAAGCACCTTAGCACGTAGATGTACGTGGGGTTCTTACTCTCTCAGAGGTAATTGAAACACATACTTAAATTAGAGTTCCTAAATTCTCAACGGTCCTAAAGGTTATCTCGTCTATGAATCTTAGAAGTTCATCTACATACTCTCCCTCTCGGTAGTTATACAAATGGGCATCTATATCTCGTCTACCTTACCAAGGATGTGAGAAGAGTAAAATTATTATGATAGTTCCTAGGTTCAGTTAGTGTTCTTACTACTATTTCCTTAATTCAGGTGGTTACAACGTTATCTTAGTTACTTCCTGATTCGGGTAGTTTTCACCGATATTAGGTATGACACTTCCCTAATTACCGTTATCTCCAGTTTGGTTCGCTTCAGGTGAAACTAAGAATTTGCAGAATAAAATTAAACACGTTTCATAAAATAACTGAATAAAGAACTTAAATTAAATAGATCGAACGAATAAATAGAGGTTCATCTTAGAATCCTACCCTAATAGGGTTTAGTTTCTCATGGTAACTAAAGATAAATTACAAAAGAAATAAAACATACCATAGAGACTTAGAGTTAGGAGAGAGACTCCTCCCTTGAAGCTCGTAGTGCTTGCCTTCCTCTTGAACCACTCTGTTCTGAATGAAAAATATGAATGAGAGGAGTTGTATTTGTAGGCTTGATTTCCACCTGAGCTTGGGCCTAAATACCGGCCTTTTCTACTTAAAAGTAGCAAAAGGCAGTTATTTCCTGAATTCAGCATGTCGGGGGTGCGCCTATTACACGCCTGAGGTGCCTAAATGCAATTAGCTAGCTTAGCGAGCTCCAGCTTGCTTAGCGATCTTGACAGTATAACAAAATCAGTGAAAAAGAACATTTTTAGCCATTTGATGTGTACCCAAATGTCCAGAGACATTCATACAGTTCCAGAAAAATTTTAATAACGAAAATTAAGTTTTTGAATCAAGGATTAACATGATTGGCATGCATTAACATAAGGGGTAGCTAAATTTCAATGAAAAACCTAAAACTGTTAAGTTTTCTCACACAAATCATATCACCCTAGGAGGGTTCTAATCTAGAGTAACTCGCCTAATGATTTTGCACACTTTCACAAGCTCCAACTCAAATTTCTACACACCTAAGCTACTGCCTTGATTCTTCCCTCCACTTCTTGCTTCTAATCACCAAAATAAGCCATAATCAGCACTAATCCAAACATTCATGAAGTTTTTGAAGCTTGATTATACACAAATTAAGTATGATGGAGGTGTTGATGTGGCTCGACCTATGCAGGACAGAGAAAGGAAGAGGGATTTGAGGCTTGATTATAGGTTAATTCATCATAAGGATCTCAAAAATAAGTTTGCATTTTGATTTATTTGAGTTTGAGATGAATTGGAAGAATGTATCTTGAGTGAGGGAGAGGCACGAGAGAGAGCAAAGATAGAGAGGGAATGATTCTAATAGAGAGAGAAATGAATGAAGGATATGAGAGAAAAGAAGGTTTCCTCCTTTTATATGCCAATGCTGAAATTATAAAATGTCCTTCTCATACTGATTTCTCTCAGATACGATTAAAAGACACAGTTAACAGACAAGGTTTTAAGCTCACGATCAAAACTCGACTCGAGTTCATTACGAACTATTTTTTTAGCTCGAACTCGATGCGATTTAAGCTCACGAACAGATCGGTTCAGTTCGATAGGTTCAGTTAAAAAATAAAATGAACCAAAAAAAAACTATATTAGAAAGGTGTTTGCTAAAACCAGAAACCCTTGTATTGGGAAAACAAAATGACACAACTTTCTTAGTTGTTTGTTAATAAACATACGGTGAATAAAACCTTCTTTTATAACAATAGTGCAATTGGTACTACTTAAATTCAGGCGATGTAGGACTAAAACAGTACTTGCTTTTGCTCTTTCATTATTTTATTTCTTTTTTAACATAATTCTTTCTTTCTTTAGTTAATTGTATTTTAGTTTTAGCTTTGTGAATGTAATCTTAATCTTTCATCTGAAATCTTAAAATAACTAAGTCTCAATCTTCTTCATTTTTAATTTATTAATTTACAACATCAAGCCTTCTATGTTGGTACATATACATGCAATAATAATAATAATAATATTGGGGAGAGTTTTTAAGTGTGAGATTTCTAAGGGTTGAATTGGTTCATTGTCATCCCTACCGGTAATTCCTGCTTGAATTGTCTTTCTTAAATTTGCTGGAATTTAATGAATGAATATTGAAGCATGGGTACCTTGAATTAGCCAACAAATGAGCTTTTTACTCGGTCCATGTACTAATAATCTCGCTAAGCGAACAAGAGCTCGCTAAGGAAGCAAAATTATTCCTTGGTTGTTCTGGTGGGATCACTAAGCGAGCATGATTCTGGCTAGGCGAGTTGTGCAGTGCAATTTCGCACTATCATCCTCGCTGAGTGAGAAGAAGTTCTCTAAGCAAGGTGCCATGTGTTGGAGTTTTATAAAAATCATTGTTTTGATACGTATAATTCATTATACAGTTTCAGTAGACTTTCATAAGAACCGTATTAAACAAAGATTATATGAGCATTATATAATGAGAGAATGCTTAAAACTAAGAAGGATTATTATGTCATGGAATTTCTGAATATGGGTATATGACATGAACAAAAATTATGAGTAGGTTACTGGCCCGAGGGAAATAGTTTTATAAAGACGGGATTACTGCGTCTTCGCTATAAGTTCAAGTACAAGTATAAATAAGTAAATCGTGTCTTTTGTTGTCCACGACAGTGGGACATGGAGATTCATGCCAGTGGGATGGGATACTTTCCATAAGGATGGCCCGCACGACGACAAGAGGAGTCCGGTGCTAGCCTGATATGATATGAATTTTCATTAGTCATGCTATAGGGATGTATTCGGGGTTACTCCAATCAGATTCATTCCGTAAAATAAACCCAGATAATAATGTTTGTTGCATGCTAACCTTCTAATATAAATATGTCAGTACAACAAGAATTATGATAGTGTATAGTTAGCAATCCTAGACTTCCCCAGATCACTACAATATACAGAACAAAACATTAAATCTTAAATTAGGTTTATGTACAGATAGATGGCGAACATAGGTTCCCCTAGATTGCCTACATCCTAGGATCGGTAGAACTCACTGAGACATCATGTCTCACCCGAATCCCTTTTATTAATTTGTTTCCAAATAAACAGGTCGATCGAGGTAACGAAGAGCAGAAGAAGTTGGATGATGTGCAAGATCATGTCATACTTCAGACGTAGCAGATGTTCATTTGTATCTGTATATTAGTAGTTAGTATACATGGTTCAGATGTAATTTATGTATTATGTATATTTGTTAAAATGTACGTAATTGTTTGATGTATGAAAACATGAATTTGATGTAATTCATTCGGACGAAATTTGTTCATGTTGTAATTTTAATGTATTCAGTATTAAGTTTAACGAGTATGCTAAATATTCTAGATAAATTTATTATGGGCGTTACAATAAGGATGCAAGAAAGTATAGTAAAAAGATGCAAGCAAAAGAAGAAGAAAGAAAATGAACAGACTTGCAACATGTGCAGAAGAAAGAATAAATGAGATCGGCGGCCGATCTATGTATTTGGTATAAGAAGTTTTTGTATTTAGGGTTTTTTCATAAGAATATATAATCTATAATTTGAGCTTTTTACTATCCTCTGATCAATTTTGGTGGCCCAACTTTAAAATAGCAGACAATTTTCAAGGCCTTTACATACTTATAAATAATATTACGTAGGCCGTACAAATTACATGACCTTTACGGACTTAAAAACCATTTAATATGGGCTTTATGTTAGTTTTATTTTAGTATATGATGCTTTATAAAGTAAAATTAATGTCTCGTAATTTAAAATATATCGATCTTGCAAATTATATATTGTCCTTTGACTTTATACTGAGAAACATGTTTTCTAAAAAATAAAATAAACTGGTCATTCTAGGGTTAAACAGAAGTTTGGCATTTGACAATTTTAAAATATAAAATTTTAGAATTGTCAATTATAATATGAGTTTAGTGATTTATTTACTTACATATAATAAACAATTTACGTTTTTATATTTTTTTATTGTATGTACATTAAGAATTATTTATTAATGTTTACAAGGTCAGAACTCGTGGTCCAAGTACCTAGATAGGCCACTATAAGTGTGGATGAAAAACAATATTATTTTGTTAATAGAAAATGTAAAGCTCGGGTAAGTACTCAAATATGATAGATTGAACATATATCAACCATAATTTACTTTACATGAAATTTTATCCCTAAAAGAGTATTTATATACAAACATCTATGATATTTCCACCGTATATTATATTTTTCGGTAAAATAGTGAAATGTTAGTAGTCAATAATCACCGTTCTTTGTGTAATAAACAGTGCAATTATAAATTAGGTCACCATTTAAAATTTTAAAATAAACTCAAAAAGTAAAATATATATAGCCAAAAACTAGACCAAATACACATGACGTTTGAAAACTTTTTGGCCATATTTCACTTCGAAGATAGTATAGTGTCATAATTTGTCAAAAAAATTTGTTGATTTTTCAAAATCATCATTATTTGGTGGTGTACTTTTTTTGTGTGGTGAAATCATCATTTAACTAATCATGGAACAATGACACATAAATAATAAACATTATAATAAAAAAATAACATTTGATTTTTAAAAGTTAATTAACGTATAATAATTTAGAAAGAGATTTAAACACATAGACCGGTTTTATATTTATATTATAGTTTATATTTAATAGATGTATTATTAATTACTACTACTCAATAAATTTTGAATATGTGTGTAGATTCAAAGTTTAACAAAATATGACTAGCGCGTGCTTTAATGAAAATTAATTTGTAATATATTATTAAATTGTTTTTTCTATTGAACTAAAATATGTATACATAAGGTATTATATCTTATATTTATAATTGTTTTATATATTTTATTAACATGGCAATTTAATTACATTCAATACAATAGTCGTACTATGTGATATACGTAAAATAATGTTTTCATTGACGGTAAAGTTAAATTATAAATAAAAAATATGAATTATTTATCGAATTTTAAAAAAAAAATATATATCATTAAAAAAACTATGATATTTTTAATAACTATTGAACATTTGTTTTACTGACATGACATATAACTAAATTCCATGGGTTGTTAGTTTAATTGTTAGAGCTTAACTTTGTAATGTAACCTTGAGGAAGAGGGTTCAAATCCTATCCGAGGTTGTTGTAAAATTATTATTAATGATTCTTGAATTAGTAATAATTTATGCTTCCAATACTAGAAAACAACAGCTAAACAAAGAGGTAATACTCATAGAACTGTAAAAACATCAAATAACTATGAAAACAATCTAAAAAAAGAAAAATACAATACAACTAAAATCAAAACAAGCCACCTAAAACACCCAAACACGGACAAAAGAAACACGAGAAACACCTGTAGCCAACAAAAACCTATAATATTGACAAAGAGATTGAGTATTCTGTAACTCACTTCTACCAAAACTAACACATCGTGAAACTTCTCCAAAAGCATTTCCACAAGGGGTTGTGAACCCAACAGACTAATTGATCAAAACTAACATTTGTATGTGAGAAGATAGCATAGTTCCTAGTGTCACACCACTTCATGCTAGACTAAAGGTAGCCCCTTTTTGCAGAGCAAAAGTACCAAAGATGGTAAACACCACCACCAACAACAACAAGAACTAAAAATCGTCATATGGAGTTGTACTTGTGGTTCCCAATGACTCATTTGAAGAATATAAGATTAGCATGGACTTGGATGGTGAACAAAAGGAGAAGATGTAGAAAATGATGTAGATTGTTTTGATTATATTTATTTGGTACTTCGTCAATTCAATTTGATGATATGAAGAATTTAACATGAAAACCCATATTTTTGAATGGTAAATCACATTTGTGCTGGGTGTAGATCCATTTACATTTGAGTGTGTGCAAATGCACAACATGAACTTTTAAAAATTGTACCTATCATCTTGTATTTTTTGCCTTTGGAAGATATGATTTTTATTTTTTTTTTGCATCGTAAACAACTAGGATAAATTGTTCATGAAAATATAAGGATGCAAGAAAGTATAGTAGAAAGACGCAAGCAGAAGAAGAAGAATGAAAAAAACAAAACTTGCAACATGTGAAGAAGAAAGAATAAATGAGATCTGCGGCCGATCTATGTACTAGGTTTAAGATGTCTTTGCATTTAGGGTTTGTCTTAAAAATATATAACCTACATTTTGGGCTTTTTATTGTACCCTGATCAATTTTGGTATCCCAATTTTAAAATGGCAAACAATTTTAAGGCCTTTACAAACTTATATACAATATTATATGGGCCGAAACAAACTTAAAAACAATTTTATATGGGTTTTATGTTAGTTTTTGTATGTATTGGTTTATAAAGTAAAACTAATGCCTTGTAATTTAAAATATTTTGAATTTGCAGATTATATATTGTCTAGTCACTTTATACTAGCAAATATGTTTTAAAAAAGAAATAAAATAAACCGATCATTCTAGTGTTAAACAAAAGTTTGTCATTTGACAATTTTAAAATATAAAATTTCAGAATTGCCAATTATAATGTGAGTTTAGTAGTTTATTTACTTATATATGATAATCAATATACGTTTTAATATTGTTTTATTGTATGTACATTAAGAATTATTTATTAATGTCTGATAGGTCAAAACTCGTTGTAAATAGAAAATGAAAAGTTCGGGTAAGTACTCAAATATGATAGTTTAAACATATATCAACCATAATTTACTTTACAAGAAATTTTATCCCTAAAAGAGTATTTATATACAAACATGTATGATATTTCCACCGTATATTATATTTTCCAGTAAAATAGTGAAATGTTAGTAATCAATCATCGTCGTTCTTTGTGTAATAAATAGTGCTATTATAAATCAAGTCATCATTTAAATATTTAAAAATGAATTTAAAAAGTAAAATGTATGTAGCCAAAAACTAGACCAAATACATTTGACCTTTGAAATAAAATTTGGTCATATTTCACTTCGAAGAAAGTATAGTGTCATAATTTGTCAAAAATATTTGGTGATTTTTCAAAATCATCATTCAACTAATCATGGAACAATGACACAAAAGTTTAAAATAAATAATAAACATTATAATAAAAATAACATTTGATTAATGTAAAAAATTAATTACTATAGTAATTTGGAAAAAGATTTAAACACATAGAGTGGTTTTATATTTATATTATAGTTTATATTTAATAGATATATTATTAATTACTACTACTCAATAAATTTTGAATATGTGTGTGGATTCAAAGTTTAACAAAATATGACTAACGCATACTTTAATGAAAATTAATTTGTAATATATTATTGAATTGTTTTCTCTATTGAACTAAAATATGTATACATAAGGTATTATATCTTATATTTATAATCGTTTTATATATTTTATTAACATGACAATTTAATCATATTCAATACAATAGTCGTACTGTGATATACGTAAAATAATATTTTCATTGACGGTAAAGTTAAATTATTCGAAAGGTGCTAGAAAAGAATTGCAAGGGAGTAGTGATGAACAAGATTTTTTTTGACATATATACATTTTTAATAGATAAAAGGCATAAAGCGAGCAATCCTTTTCTGTCTAACCCGAGCAATGCAGATAAAATACACATCTTAATCTTAATTTTTTTTGAAGAATAAAATATGGTATATATTAATAAAACCAAAGGTGTCTGCTCAACACAAGGTGTACTAAAAAGGCCCCTCAAACGTACAATCTGTCAATCAAATAATTACAAAAACAAAGGTCAGCCGATACCCAAACAATTCAAGGGGTCCGACCACCATCTCTGACAACCATACACAAACGAGGCTTTATTAGCTTTCAACCACCAGTAAGAATGAAACTTAACTTTATCCATCAGCTCAGGTATGGATGTATGAGAATTATTAAAAAACCTGTTATTTCTTTCATTCCAAATTAACCAAACGCACAAAAGCCAAAGAAGTTGGAGGAAAGATCGACAAGCCTTCAAACCACCTAAGTAATGAGTGAACCGTAGGAAATGAGCACGAAGACTGTGAGGATCAACTCATGTAACACCTAACCAAGACTGGACCAACCGCCACAAAGAACCAAAAGTGGTGCAATGCAAGAACAAATGTGATGCCGTTTCGGCCTGGCCGCACGCCGACGTACATAAGGCAGCCTCAGAAGATATAATATCGTGATTCAACAAATTAGATTTAGTTGGTAACCTGTCGCGGGGCAATCGCCAAGCAAGAATAGACACCTTTAAGGGTACCTGATTATGCCAAATAAGGTCATCCGTACTACCCGCATAAATGGAATCCTGTGAAGTGAGAAGCTGGTAACCTGTACGCACTAAGTAACCCCCTTCGGTGTTAGGGAGCCACCGCCATTGATATGGAACATTAGGTTGCAAAACGACATTAGAAAGTAAAGTCCTACACTCTGCTACCAACTCCTCCTCCCACGCCCACAATCTCCTCCTCCAACTCCATGCCTCTCCCCCTCCTCCCAACCAAGATCAAACATAGTAGCGACTGAGCACGACTTATTGATCGATAAATCAAATAAGCGACTAAACCGTATACATAAAGGAACCTCCCCTAACCACCAATCATACCAAAAGTACGTGTCTGCACCATCCCCGCCTTACGCGACACCGATGTCGAAAACCAACCTCCCCCAACCTCGCCTACACCATCTCTAATTTTTTATCGGTGAGAACCTAAAATCATTTTTTTAAAATAAAAAATCAATATTTGCTGGTTAAATTATTTTAAACAAGAAGCCTGATATCTACACTAGTTTTATATATATAAAAAAAAACACCAGTTGACTCTACACTAAGTAAGAATTTTAGTTAAGTATTTATTTTATTTTTAAAATGTATTCAAAGAGGTTATAATATTTCTCACGATCGTTAATGGAAACTTGTTAGAGCAAAACTGAACAAATGCATCTGATATCCTGATGTTTTTAAATAATTAAAAGATACAAATGTTTTAGTAAAATAAAAATAAATAAAAAATACAAATGTTTTGGTTAAAATGATTTGAAGATATGGTGAAATAGCTCTTTAATTTTATTAGCAAGGCTCATATTTTCGATTAGTATTTTCTTTACTTGCTCCACTACATCTTATTTTACTCCACACACTGTTCTAATCCTGCAACCAAAAAGAAAGCATCCCTCGAGCACTACATCTTATTTTACTCCACACACTGTTCTAATCCTGCAACCAAAAAGAAAGCATCCCTTGAGCAAGATGTTAAGGCTTTATTGGGAGTTTTGAGGGGAGGGGAGGGTTTGTAAAAGAAGGAAGGAAAAAGTGAAAAGAATGGGAAGATAGAAAAGTGGGGGATTTAGGGGATTTAGTTTTCTTCATAATATAAAATCCCCCTAATTTGGGTAACTACAAAATTGTTTAGAGGAGGAGTTTGAAGGATTTGAGTAAGTTTTTTAAATCAAATCTATATTATTATAATACTTTCAAAGTTGAAAATACATTAATCATAAGTATTTATTTATTATTTCCTAAAAAAAAAAAATTATTTATTATTGTCTACAAAACCACTCTTAAAAAAATTGAACGATCTCTATTTTTTCCATTAATCTCATCCCTCCAAAACCCTCCCACTCCCCCTCCCTTCCCCTCCAAAAATCTAAAATCACAAATAAATATTCAAAAAAAAGAAGAATAACAATGAGACAACAACATCAACAATAAAAAATATAAATAAAAATACGTCTTAGCCATAATAGATTATTCCATTCCATAAACTGAAATATAAATATGTCTTGGTAAACCAAATATAATAAAGTACATAGTGGCCACCCAAAATCAAAAACATCATTGGGTCGCAGTCAAACCAAAACCAGAAAGTATGAAATGGTTTCAGCCTCTATAGAAGAATCAAAATACGTGCATGTATTAAGTAGATGGAACGGGCCAACAAAAACAAGCCCCAATTCCAGTAAGGAGATTCTGTTAGTAATAGGCACAAATGCCAAACCTATAACAGAAATCCTTAACCTTGTTGTTCATAAAGCATTAGCAAATTTAGGCTACGTAAGTTTCCCACCTATGTCTGTCACTATACACTATTCTACAATGGAGCTAAGTCCATTCCATTAAGAGAGTCTGACAGATTCACCACATCGAATAATTAGTACCAAACACGATCCACCACTCTACAACGACCAACTTAACCAAAATAAGAGGTCATGTACAGCCTCACTCCAAAATCAAGAGGTCCATCATCACCACCAACAGCATGAAGTGCTACTGGAATGGTTGAAAGAAGATGCACAGTGAGTGGAAAATATGAAGGCTCGATTTCAGTCTGTGAAGTTTCAGATGTTGAATCATGTTGTTTGTCCGAATCAGATACAACAGTATCCACATCAATTGCATCATTTTGACAAGAAATATCCATTGTAACTTTCAGGTCATATGGACAAGCTAGCATCACAGATTCTGACAATGCCCTCCAGTTGCCCCTCCTATGTGCACGCTTATTAGGAGACATGCTAAGCACCAATGTGGATGTCGCATCAAGCCACTCTGCAGTCAAACCTTCAACTTCATCATAATATATGCGTTTCTCAACCTGATCAAGAAACAAACAAGAACCGTGAAAAATTAAGCACGATATGTAAAATAAGCTAAATTATTCAGAATATGCTAATTCTAAGTCTGCCCCTGAGGGGCAAACTACATGTTATTTTAATTTTGCAAACGAAAACGGAAACTACCATGCATCTAATCAGAATAAATGTTCCTACAACTAATGAACTCTTCAAGGATACAAACATATGCTTCTTTGTATGCCAATAGTGAAATGAAAATAAAAAAACGATATGATGGTATAAAAATGAATAAATTACAAAATGATAGTATTTACCGAATTTACACAAAACAATAAACTCTAAAAATTGTAATTATTGACTACTAGGAAAAATGTTATCTATGAGACAACAGTAAATATTAGTGTGCAACAGTATACACATTTCCTATTCCAAAAATATTCATATCAAAAAAACAATTATTGAACAGCCACTGACATCTCTACACTATTTGCAAATCCAAACTACACAGTCAGAAGTTACTTACAGCTAGCTTTTGAATATAAATTGACATGAACTTTGGGCCTAGTCCTAATACTCTTGCTTCTGAAAATATGACCTGCAAATTAGATGAGCTTATTTTAAGCAAAGAAATGCTGTAAACATAACAAAAGCTACTTCATTCACCAAGAACGAATTAGTATATCAAATAGTTGCAGATCACGATAGAAGATAACCATAATATACATCTTAGAGATACTCAGCTATACAAAAATTATATTCATAATTGAGTGGACAGTGGGATTGGACCCCTCGGATTAGTCGGTCCTTGGGCTGGATACCGAGGTTTAAAAAAAATCCATAATTGACATTAGATGGTTGAGCAGATTCTGTGCATAGAAAATCAAAATCGAAGTAGGACATCAAATCCAGACCAAACACAAATTTTAAGCATGCTCACATTTTACTAGAACAAAAATAAAGGTAAAATTTGCAGAAACTTCAAAAAGATTAACCATGTATCAGAGGAAAAAGGCAAACACAGCAAGAATGTGTTTAAAGATTACAAAATCATTAAATTAAAATCAATAATATAAAACCACTGTTTTCAAATGTAATCAGTTACACCAATTATAAAAGTAATTTTTACCAAAAACTAAATAATATAAAAGCATCATGAAAGAAGGACGCAGATTAAAATGATCATCAAAGTTGTACCTTCTGCTGCTTCAGGAGAAACCACATGTAAAGTCTCTCACAGGAATCCTCAACAATTCTACTAGCTAGCTTTCTATCATTGCAATGAGCAGCAATATCTGCAAGTATTTCAGCACTTGGAACCCTATGCTTCAAAGCTGCAGCCATTAAAGCCTCCCTACATTCAACAGATTCTGCAGCATTTTTATCAAAGTTGATGCCTGTGAAACATCTTTTTTTCACTCCCACTTTGTTTCCAACCTGCTTCAAATATATTTCCTCAGCTTCTATTGTAGCTAGTAGTGTCCGATGAACAACAATATCTGCATATCGACGTAAAGGTGATGTAAAATGAGTGTATAAAGGGACAGCCAGTGCATAATGACCCCATTCATGTTCATTATCCTTTAAATCACCACTACAGAAGTAAGACGCCGACTGCATTGGTTTTCCAGCATAGGAAATAAGTATATCATAAAGCACAGGGTCATCCTTGAGCTTTTCCTTCATCTGCTCTAAGGACCAATGGATATGACCAGATGAAGAAGTGTCCAAGTTTAAACCATGCTTATGACAAAAAGTTGTAAACTCTCTCAGCTTCCGCATATTTGGTTCAGGATGTCTCCTCAATAGTGCAACATCAGGATAAGCTCTACACATAATTTCAGCCGCTGTTGTATTGGCCAAAAGCATATACTCCTCAATAAGAAAGTTTGATTCTTTCTGTTCAGAAAATTTACTATTATAAGGGATGCCATTCTCATCAAACAGGATAACAATTTTGGGGTTATCAAGCCGTAGAGCCCCTCCAGCAAATCTCTTGTGTTTCAAAACATTTGAAATTTCATAGAGACTCTTCAGAGAAGTAATAACATCAGGCCAACCAAAACGGCCATGTAATTTAGGATAGCCATCTTCATGAAAGCTTAAACTCTCAAAATTAAAAGCTCCATCAATGATGTCCTGTGCAAGTTCATATGAAAGCTTACAACAAGATTGAATAACAGTACGACCAATCCAACGGTCTACAACATCCCCAGCAGCATTTACATCCAGAAGCATGGAAAATGCTAGTCGATCCACTCCAGGATTAAGTGACCCAATATTTTCTGAGATTAATGCAGGCAACATTGGTAACTTCTTTTGCAACAGATAAACACTTGTTGACCTAAACTGGGCTTCAATATCTAAAGCTGTGTCCGGTAGAACAAAGTATGATGCATCAGCAATATGGATGCCTACTCTATAATTTCCATTAGGCAGCTTCTCAATTGACAGTGCATCATCCAAATCTGTTGCAGTTGAAGGATCAATAGAAAATATGCACAAATTTCTAAGGTCAGTTCGACTTTGCAATTCCTTCAATGGTAACTCCCAAGGACCATGCGGCAGGCAGGACAGAGCTTCAGCTGAAAATTCAGACAAACAGATTGCATTCTTAAACAAAATAGCATCTAGGTTCGGCTGAATTTCACTACCTCGCCCAAAGCTGTGCAAGATATGGCCCTCAGGAAAAGGACTTCCTTCAAACCAATCAACAATTTGTGCAGCTACCAGATCCTTCTCAATTGCAGCATCACCGCTTTTCAGCCTTCTCTTAACGCTCTTTGGTAAATCTCTAACAAGAAGCATTATGTTAGGAAACTTTGGATCAATTGGTGTCAGTTGGACATATTCATGCTCAGACACTGAATTCTTATTCTTCCTTGGATCTTCCTGGGAAAAAACCCATTGCTTCACATTAAGATGACCAACTACACACTCTCGACGTGGAGACCTCTCAATAACAGCAACCACCCTGCCAGTTGGTCTTTTGGAAGGGAAAGAATTAACCAACAAACAGATCTTCTCCACTGCATTCATAACTTCACTCTGTCCACTAATCTTTATGGAAGCAGGTGAATCACAGTGAGGTCCATCATTGTTATCACGGCTGGTTAGTCCAATTAAACTTAAATGGTTAGGTGAACCCTGTGTAGTATTATTCTCATAAATGCATCTTTTTTCAGGAAATGGATAACTTCTATAAGGGGAGGAATTGTCAAAAGATTCTTCCTTGTTTTGACCAAGATTGCTTCTGTAATTAGAATACTTGTGATCAGCATCTACCTTTTCTATTCCTTCACAATTGTTATCTCCCGCTGTATTGTCTTCCACGATAAGGTTACAACCTTCTAGTGCTGCAGTATTGTTGTTAGCCACATTTGGTCCTTTCATTTTTGTCCACAATGGCAAAGGATCAATCATAATTGCAACAATATCGCCTTCCACCTACACAGAACATTCAACGTACATCCTTCAGCTATATACAAGCCACAACGGTACATTTCAGTTATGCAGTATCAGCTATGGAAGAAGCACTGCAGCCCCATCTAAAATCCATGCCAATGAGAAATTGAAAAACTTTCATTGAAATAAAGAGAAAAATAAACAGCAAAGTCATTGTACACTACTTCTGAAAAAATTAATTATTGCGGTAGATCTCAAGAAAATAATTCCAAACCATACAAAGAAAAAAAAATATACATCGCATAAACAAGAGATGAACACAACCAGGAATATGGTACAATAATTAAATCTGAACAATTCTGACCCTAAAACAAACAAAAAAAAACTGACACAAGCAAAAATCCAGAGACTAAGATAACCAGGCAAGTGGTAGGTTGATAACTACAGTTTTACGGTCATAAATGCATAAAATTCATCAACCTTACATAACAAATGGACATGAAACTAACATGCAAATGCACTTGACAGAGGCCAGATATTTTTTTTTAATGATTTGTATGATACGTGATAACTTGAAAACAAAAAACGCAGTTCCACTGCTAAAATTAAACATCAAAAGTAGAAGACTATGTCCAGACTTACAGCTCTATTCTGGGCTGGAGCCCCAACAATGAGAATATCTGTTGATACTCCATCAATGCTGCAGTAGGCCTACATGTACATATAGATAAAAAAAATTAATCGCCATAGTAATACATTTATGAACTGCGTCTTAAATTTACGTATCACCACCAACAGAAACCCAAAAACAAAAATAACTATCAGATAGATGTCAGAAACCTCGGTTCTGTTGTGAGCATTGACACGAAAGATAGCTTTGAAAGCATCACCCCTCTGCAAATCAAAAGAAATTAACCAAACGTCAAGCTAGAGTAGTCGAAAATTCAAATTGTTCGTACATGTGCATTCGCATGTGTATGCAAAATTAGAACATTACTAACCTCCAATGCCTTCTCAACCGCTTCAACGGACCAATGTGGACTAAAAAAATTTCTTTGGCTAGAAAGACCAAATTTACTGTAACGAGCAGAGTCTTTCTTTTCGTTAGTTCCTGAAGACTCGAAGCAACCAACGGGCTCAGGCGAATTTTGTAAAACCATTGTTCTTAAATGTAATAGCATTTTCTGCATATCAGCAGGTGCCACCAGACCATTATATGGAATAAGAGGTATCGAAATAGGGTCGTCTCTTGGTGCCAGTGAATTGCTAACAGATCCAGATTGTTGAACAGGTGTTCCATTTTTCCCCGAGCATTCCGGAGACGCGACAATAGCTTCATTTACTTCAGATGCTTAACCAGCAAGAAAACAAAACAATGAGGATCAGTGAAGAGAAAAATTGAACAACAACGTTCTCAACATTCATTGCATAAATAGAAAAAAGATCAATATTTTTCCGCTGTTTCATAAATCTTTCTTTACTTTCATCTTTAAACAGATTCACATGAATAAATTAACAGACACAGACACCTAACACGACATAACACATCAAAACCAGTAATAATTTGAGAATATTAATTATTCTTTATAATAGTAACACGTGTCAGACACCAGAAACGCCTTTGATCAGAGTGTACGGACACAGTTCAGTTGTGTATCCGACACATGGACTAATACCTGATGAAGGAAGATTTTGCTTGTTACGACGATTGGATCGGCGCTTCTTTTTCTTGTCTTTTTCAACATCAACAAACCTTTCACCACCAACCATAGATCCTTCAACCGTAGTTGCTTTCATAATTCTCAGAAAGAACAAGAAATTAAGAAACGTAAAAACTAGGTTAGAAAGAAAGAAAAAAAAAACTGGTATCTTCCGATTTATATAAAAAAAACGTAATTCGGAAGAACCATGTAACGAAAGATAGAAAAGAAAAGTGTGAAACAAAATTTGTATTTGTATTAATATATGTAAGAAAAATAAAAATAAAAATAAAAAGAAGAGAGAAAGAGAAAGAAAGGGTTTAAGAATAAAGAGAGTGGAAGAAATCGAGGGAGGTGGGTATGGTATGATGAGGTTGAAAATGACGTTATGATTTTGGTCGGCGAGGGGGACAATGGGCGCCGACTATGCTTTTATTTCTTTCTCTTTCCTTTTTTCTTTGTAAAATTTTTTCAATTTTTTTTTTTTTTTTTTTTTTTTTTTTTTTGTGTCTTTCCCACTTCCTACTCCACTTCGACCTCACACCTTTTTTCTCTTTTTCAGTGCTTTCCTATTATTTAATTGGTTATTTCTTTCAAGAATATTCCTTTCTTCATTTTATTTTAGTCAAAAAATATGTAAATCCAATATTACCTCCCTTTCAGAATGATATTGTTTAAGGTTTTTATACATATAAAGAAATATTATTTTACAAAATTATTTTAATTAATCATTGGTTTTTTTTTTAAGGAAATTAATCATTGGTTTTTTTTTCATTAAAGAAAAAATAATACTTTGGAAGTAGTGTATATAGTTCTTTTTTAAGAGACTAAAATGAATTATATTACAACGTCAAAAGGGCCTTCCATGACTAAAATGAATAATATTACAACGTCAAAAGGGCCTCCCTCTCCTCTAACATTTGCCAACACCACTTCCCAATATTCAACTCTCTAATTCTCCTTACCCCCAAACCACCAACCTTCTTACTGTTGGAGACTGAAGTCCAGTCCACCCATGATATTTTCATGTGGTCAACACTCCCCCACCCACCCCACCCCCCACCACCCAAAAAAAAAACAATTTAAAA
>Ga0315914_1001029_pt1 | contig 39827 bp, 51 predicted proteins | sample MpolenodulesMG_FD_203920 | JGI IMG/M metagenome (GOLD analysis project Ga0315914, IMG submission 203920) | Medicago polymorpha root nodule microbial communities from Los Angeles, California, United States - elongated nodules | ecosystem: Host-associated > Plants > Roots > Nodule | place: USA...
GGAAAGCTCCAGTGCGCGTTTGACCACCTCGCGAGGATAGACGGGCGTGTGGTCGATTGTTCCCTGCTGCTGCACCTCGTCGGCGATCAGCGTGTTGCGTTTGTCCAGAAAAAGGATGCGGAACTGTCTTATCACGTTGATTTGTTTGGGCGGCGTCTCTGGATCGCCGTTATAGGTGCACTAAAGCACAACATCTAGTGCAGAGTGGCACAAATCGTGTGTTTGCACTATATCTAGTGTGTACCCCTTGACGCCCGGCGAGCTTCGCCGGTTAATGATCTGAACCTTGCATCGTTGAACACAAGCCGACCGGCCCTCGCGCCGGAGAGGAGGATTTTTTTGCCGAGACAAACTCCAGCGCAGCAAAGATTAGACGCCTTTGAGGTTGACCTCCGAGCGAAACTCCGCGTTCCCGAGGGCGAAGACTGGACGCTCTATGTACCCGAGAACAAGCATGGCGATCGCCTCTTCGCCGAATGGCAGCGTCTTGGAGCAGCCGCGAGGCGCGCCAGCGAATTCCAGAGAGGTGCCGTATGAGGATATGCAACGTGCGCCGTCTCTACAGCCCGGCATCTCCGCAGGGCTTCCGCGCCATTGCGGCGTTTAGCGTCGAGCTCAGCCCCGAGATCAAGCTTTTCGACTTCCAATTGATCGAGGCGCGTGACGGCAGGTTGAATGTCTATCCGCCCAAATCTGGGAATGGCTCGTTAACGGCCGCACTGGCTCCATCTGTGCGTCGCGACATCGCTGCTCTTGCAATAAAGGAAATCGATAGTGACCAGCATCGCCGCAACAGCTACGTCTGATCTCACCCCACTTGCTATTCGCACGGCGCTCTTCGCGAACGGCTATTCGCCAGTTCTAGCGCGCGGCAAGATTTCCGATGTCGCAGGGTGGCGCACGCCGGTTAGCTCCGCAGAAGAGATCTCCACTCTCACGGTCGCGTATCCAACGTACACAAACACCGGCATCCTGTGCGGCAGGGTTGTCGCTATCGACATCGACGCTCAAGATCCAGACACGGCGGCCGCGCTAACGGCAATGGCCGACCTGCTGCCTGGCGCGGACTTCGCCCTACGCCGCGTTGGTAAGGCGCCGAAGGTCATGTTGCTGTTTCGCGCCACGGGGATTCGCAAGAAATCGTCCACCGCTGAATACACGGTAAATGGGCTTAAATGCCAAGTCGAGGTGATGGGCGACGGTCAGCAAATCGTCGGCTTCGGGATACACCCAGAGACGCATCGGCCGTACGAATGGATCGGCCCGTCTCCGCTTGATGTGCCACTACACGACCTTCCAGAAATAACGCCGGAGACGATCGAGGCTTTCGTCTCTGAGGCGGAGGCGTATCTGTCCGGCCATGGGTGTCCTCTCAGGACTCCGAAGAAGTTTCGCGCCGTGCCAAGCAGCGGCACTACCTTCTGGCAGCGGGTAAACTCTGCGGCGCTCGACAACACAGACGCCTGGGTGCCGTCGCTTTTTTCTTCCGCGCGAAAGGAGGCCGGGACGGGCTCATGGCGTGTCAAGTCGAAGGAACTCGGGCGCGAACTCGAGGAAGACATTTCCATTCATCGCGACGGAATTCAGGACTTCGGTCTTGAGCAGCCGGAAACACCTATCTCTCTTGTAGAAAAGTGGGGCGGAGCGGCTTCCCCCCAGCAGGCAGCATTTTGGATTTGCGGCCAGCTTGGTCGCGATCCTGCTGACTTCGGCTGGCAACAACGTGAGCTCGGCGTGCGGATGACACTGGGCAGGCTGTCAAAGGCGCCTGCTGCGGCAAACGACGACGTCGCAGATGCCGAAGAGGATCAAGAAGACGACGAGCAGCCAGCGACGTTGCCGCAGGCCACCGGCCTGCCTGAGCATCTTTGCTTTCCGCCTGGAGCTGTCGGCGACTTTGCACGCTTCATCGTTTCGTGCGCACGCTTTCCTTCGCCGCATCTGTCCCTAGTGGCTTCGCTGGCATTTACTGCCGGTCTGATCGGTCGGCGATACAAAGGCCCCACAGGCCTGCGCTCGAACCTCTACGTTGTCGGCCTTGCTGAATCTGGCTTCGGTAAGGACATCACGATTCGCGCCTCCGCAGCTCTCGCCGATAGCACCGACTACGGCGATAAGGTCAGCGAGTGGTTGTTCATGGACCAGATCCGAAGCCTTCCCGGTCTCACGAACAAGCTGCGCAAGTCGCCAACGTCGGTCTGCATCCAAGACGAATTCGGTCGTTGGTTATCGGATCATACGGGGCGCAACGTCGCGACGCACAGGGCAGAGATCGCAACAGCCCTCATGGAACTAACGGGGGCGCCTCAAGGCTTCTGGGGAGGGCAGGAGAAGGCGGCTGGCAACATCGCCAGAATTGTCGCGCCGTGCTTTACGATCCACGGCGTGTCGACACCGTCAACGTTCTGGAATGCACTCTCGAGCGGCAACATTTCGGAGGGGTTGCTGGGCCGTCTCGTTCTTATTGACGTAGGCAGCGCCGAGCCCGTGAAGGTGCGCCGCCCAGCCGGTAGCATAGAAAATATTCCGCCTGCGCTCGCTGATCGAGTAGCCGCGCTCCTCGGCCTATCCGCAGGCCGTTTTACCGGCCCCTTCTTCGCTCTGAATGCGAAGTCCGACGAGAAGCCGCACCCCATCATGACCGCGGACTGGGCGCCGGGCGTAGACGACATCTTCGAAGAGTTCGACGACCGAATCCGAGCGATGAAGAAAACCATCGATCCGCAGTATCGGCCGATCTTAAACCGCGTCGGCGAGAACGCCGCCAGGCTCGCGTTGATTGTCGCCGTGGGTTGCGATCCGAAAGAGCCCGTCATCACTCGCGAAATCCAAGATTGGGCCAATGCCGTGGCTGAGCACAGCCTCAACGTGATCCTTCGCGGTGCGGATGCCAACATCGCCGATAACGAACGGGCGGCTGAATATCTGCGTGTCCGCCAGCAAGTCACGCGCCGTGGACACGCGGGCATCACACTGCGTGACATCGTAAAAAACTTGAGGGGCGCGATCGATAAGCGCCGCCTTGAAGACATCCTGGCGATGCTGCGACAGGCGAGAGAGGTGCACCTCGCAAAGCTCACGACTGAAAGCGGTCAGTCGAAGGTGAGGTTTTGGTCTGCTGAATCGCTCCCTGACGGGGCAGTCATTCTGCCCGCCGAGGGTGGGTGAAAGACCGGGGATTTGCCCGGGTGAAAGACTGGGTAAAGGGTGGGTGCAAAATCGGCTACTGGCAAAAACCGACGGCAAATTTCCCCCGGCCTTCCGGCGGTCTTGCACCCACCCTTGCACCCACCCTTTCACCCAGTCTTTCATGCAAAAATATAATAAAAACAACAATATATATAAGAGTGGGTACACTAATTACGGGGATACACCCCCGAGATGGTTTTTGATGCCCAAATACCCCCATCAATCACGCGCGAGAAGGAGGAGTTACTAATGATCGAAGTGACTGAAATGAAGAACGGTCGAAAGATCATCCACCGACTGGACACCAGTCAGGTGGACAGTCTCGATGAAATATCCGGCGACGAGCAACTTGCGTTGGTGTGGTGCGAGACGCACCGAACATGGGAATGGCATTGGATCGAACGAACGGAACTTGGAGGTTATTGAGATGAACAAAGCAGAAGCTTTCGCAGCCAAGCACGACATTGCGGCCACCGCAGAAGACGTTGCCCGCATTCGCCGCGCTATCGGTAAGTTTTACGACGCTGTCGAGGCGGTAGACGCTCCGCGTCAAGGCTGGATTCAACTCTATGATGGGCCCGCCATTCGGGCAGCCTTCGAAAAGCACAATCCCAGCACGCCAGCTCACGGCGCTGCGATGGCGATGGCGGAGATGCCAGAGCATTGGCCGACAACCTACCGGGCCTCGGTTTGCTACCATCTCGCGCCTCTGCTCGACGACGCGGTGAACTCATGAACCTGTTCGAGTATCACCTGACCAACACCCCCCACCTGGTTGAAGAGGAACGCGACACCGACCGCTACCTCCGCGCGTTCGCCGCAATGATCGAACGCCTCGACGCTGATGCCGATGGAGTATGCGACGTCGACACTGCCTTAGAGGCGGCACGGGAAGCAATCCGTTTTATCGCCGACGATGCGTTCCGACGCGGTTTCGAGGCTTGCCACGAGAATGTGGTCGGCCCCTTGAGAGAAAGCACCATCGACCACGAGGCCGCTCTCGAGGAAATGCGCAAGCATGGCGAGCGGGTTCGTCAGGCGATCGTCGCAAACTTCGAGGAGGCGCCTGGAATGCCGAACCAACTCACGGTCGAGATCGACGCAATCAACCTGCCCGAACCGAGGACCATTCGATGAAGTGGTCGAGCAAGGAGCTGCGTCTGACCAAGGCCCAGGCCGATTTCTTGGGAAGCGGTCGCAATAGCATCCACCGGCGCGTCGATGACCGGACACAATTGATACTCGAAGCTCGGAAAATGTTCGGGCCTTGGAAACGGAATGACGACCTCACCTACAGCCTGCCGCTGTCCGCAAAGGGCGAGGCGGCTCTATCGCGCTACCGAAATCGGAAAACGAGGGGGAAATGATGACCGAACGTACTACCGCCGAACATCGCGCTGCCGTCGAAGCCTGGCGCGCGACTGCACCGAAACATGATCATCAAATATTTGGCCGGAAGCCAAAGACAGAGAAGCCCCGCCACCGAGATCTCTCCGAGTTATCTGCGCTGCTCGCGATGCGTAGCCGTCCAACAGGCGTCGCCGAAGGTGTGCCCGCAGACCCCTCTCCAGAAATGTCGACCAATTGGAGACTGGCACCTGCCAACGATAACAAACAGCCTGAAGAGGGATTCGGCGCGGAACGTGCGGTCGAGTACGTTCCATCCGAACAGGAGCTAGAAAACTCGTTCGCCAAGGTGGTCGTAAGGTATCGGGCCGAGCCGATGATGTTGGCCGGCGGTCGGCATGAGGCACAGCGAGCGGGCAGGGAACTTCACGCGATTCCGGTCGACGGTGATTTCGAGTACGGCACCCACGTCGATGAGGACGGCGGCGAGCACAAAGTCATTGTTCGGATCGGGAAACTTCGCTTCAGTGACGGATCCCAGACTGAGAAGGGCCAAAAACTCGTGATGGACAAGGTCGTTGACGCACAGATTGAAATGCCCGTTGGTGCCATGCTCGGGACGAAAGAAAGAAGCACCCGTGACAAGGGCGGTGCTGAGGACGCATCTGGCAGCAACTCGCACTACAGATGGATGGTCGGTGCCGCCCGCACGGCCAAACCGCCAAAATTTCGCTCTCGAAAACAAGACCGTGAGGTGACGACCAAGGCACAGGACCGGCAGATGCTTGCGGACGCAATGGCCAAGTCAACTGCGCCAGTGACCAAATGCCCCGACGGCTTTCCAGCGGGTCCGACTAACCTCCGTCAGCTCTTCATCGGAGGTCGTAAGGGCAAGAACGGCGAAAGTGGCTCCCAGGCGTGGGAAGATATCTATACCGAGACGGAGAACCGCGAGAAGTTCCAGCGAGGCCTCGATGCAATGCAAGACTCGCATGTTCGAGTGCTCACCGAAGCGATGAGCGCCAAGAGTCTAGCCGAGCTTGGAGAGAAGCGCGGCTACAAAGGGCGGCATGCAGTCGATGCAGGGCGCCGCCTCCTGCGGGCTGCGAACGACAACTTTCTCAAAGCCATGGAACTGGCGGAATACGGCGCCGAACCGGAGAGGCGGGAAGTTTCTCGCAAGTCATGACCCTACAAGGGTGAAGGGATGGGGCGCCGGCTCCATCCCACACCCTTCCGGGCGCACAAATGAGTTGCGACGGACGCTCGGCCACGTGTGAGCCGGGCGTAACTATACCTTATTGCCTCGGCGCGCTCCTCCTCTCGCGACGAGGCGATCGTGCGGCCGGCTCCCCTAAGTGGTTGAGCTGGCCGCTTCCAATCACGGCCATGGGTGCTTCACCATTAGGTCACCTAAATCTGGCTGCGCCGAGACAATTCTTGACCAGTGTTCGTGAAGTTCCGAAAGGAATTCACCCTTCGTCTCAATGCCGATGCTCCTTAGGTTGCCAGGTGCGGATGCAAGATACTTCTCCTTTGCCGGCTCGTAGATCGCCGCGTGGCGCCTCAAAGCCACCGCTGTGCAAATATTAGCAAGTTCAGCTATTAGCATGGTTTCGGCATGATTCAGGCTGCCAAACGAGGCAAGCAGACCGCGAATGTCAGTGAGATTACCGGCGTGCGTCCTCGTCGTATGAGCTAACATACCGTTACGAAAGTGCTCTAATCCGTGCCAGGATTTCACTCGCTTCATCGCTGCCGAAGTTATCTCACATGTTCTTCTTACGCTTGGCTCGTTGGCCGCAAGACGATTGAAAATCCTCCACTCTTCTAAGAAACCGTGAAGCGTGAGCAATAGATAGTTGGACGTGGTCCACTTGAGGTCATCGTCGTGGGTGTAGCGCTTCATGACCACCAAGGCTGGCTCAAACCTATTTTTGAATGAAGCAAGGGCGAAAAGGCTATCCGTGAGCTTTTGTGTCAAGTCGATTCCCCACAAATCCCGATGTTCATCAGCATAGCTCATCGGCGGTCGGGAAGCGATGAAGACTGCCGATGTGCCTCGGTAACAATCCCAGGCTGGAGGGGCGCTCGCACAAAGGCCAGCTGTAAGAGCTGGACGTGGCGCGCTTAAACGATCAGCTGAACGATGTGAGCGAACGGGGTCATCGCCCACTTGCCGCTGCTATCCTTCGTCGTCCGATAGATTATGAAGTCGCGGCCGACCGTGAACTCCGCATGCATGGTGATCTCGTTGCCAGTCGAGAGCACGGCGGAGTTCGGTCACATGGCGCTGCTTGATTTGCTCGCTGATTAAGTCAACCAGCGCCTGATTAAGAACACTTGCCATTTGAAGCCCCGAGTTTCCTTCGCATCATACACGATCGCTCAGCCCTTCAAACGGCTTGCCGCCTTGTCGGCAGCGTCGCGGTCGTTGCCATGCTGTTTAATGATGCGGCGTGCGTCCGCGGCGGTGATGCCGTGCTTCTTCGCGAAGTAGTCGAGCTCGTACTTCTGCGTGCCGGCAACCAGTCGGCGATCCGCTGCGGTCTTGGTCTTGTCGTCTGCCATCAGAGGTCTCCTTCGTGCAGGGGAAACAACGCAGACGAGAATCGCAGGTTCCATTGCCATCACGCGCCCAACCATTCCGCCCTCCATCACAGCGCACGGCCAAAGAGCGCAAGCGTGATGCCGATCGCAACCGATATGACACGCCCTGGCGCGCCTGGTACGGCACGAAACGCTGGCGATCGATCCGCGAGGCGCAGCTAAGTGCGCATCCTCTTTGTGTCATGTGCCTTGAGGATGAGATCGTCGAGCCCGCAACGGTCTGTGACCACGTGACGCCCCACCGCGGCAGCGAGGAACTCTTCTGGTCCGGTCCGTTCCAGTCCCTCTGCGCCCATCATCACAACAGTGCCAAGCAGCGCGAGGAGCGCGGCGGGGAGGGGCGGGGAACATCGCTCAGCCCGTTCAGCCGCGAACCGGCGGCCTAAGAAAAATTTCACATCCGCAAAATTTGAAAATCGGAGTTTGGTGCCATGGCAAGGCCGAGGAAGCCGACGGCTGCCCTCGAATTGAAGGGCGCCTTCAAGAAGGATCCGCAGCGAAAAGAGGCGCGTAGCGGCGAGCCCAAGCCGACTGGCCCAGTCGGATCTGCGCCCGAATGCTTCGACGCTGATGAGCGGACGCTTTGGGATGAGCTCGCCGGCTATGGTTTTTGGCTCACCGACGCAGACCGGCTGATGCTCGAGATTGCCGTCAAGCTGATGGCGCTGTTTCGCAAGAACGGACTCGATGGTGGCGGCATTTCCAAACTGATCGCCGCACTGGCCAAACTCGGCTTTAGCCCGACCGATCGTAGCAAGGTTCAGGCGCCTGGCGCCAAGGAGCCGGAGGCTGACCCCTACGCGGATTTCAAGTGAGATCATGGAATATGCCATTGATGCTGAAAAGTATCCGCACGTTGCGGCCGGCTACCGTTATGCTGTTGATGTGGTTGGAGGCCGCATTCCAGCGTGCGAGTACGTACAGCAGGCGTGCCAGCGGCAGCTGGATGATATTACCCGATCCGTGAGCGCTGAAGGGTGGTTGTATTACTTCGACCATGACGCTGCGGAGCGTGTTTGCAAGTTCACTTGCTTCCTCCCGCACATCAAAGGGCCGCTCGCAGGCCAGAACCTCACGCTCGAGCCGTGGCAGTCGTTCATTCTAACGACCGCGTTCGGCTGGCTGCGGCACGACAATGGCAAGCGTCGATACCGTCGCGCCTATACGGAAGTGCCTCGTGGCAACGGCAAGACGACCTTGTCTGACGGTCCAGCGCTATACTGCGGTTTTGGCGAGAAAGAAGGCGGAGCCGAAGTCTACTCGGCGGCACGCACAAGAGAACAAGCCAAGGTCGCGTTTTCGGCTGCGCAGGCGATGCTTCGTCGCGCTACCGCGTTGCGGACGGCGCTCGGCATCGATGTTGAGGCGCACCGCATTATTCAGATGCGGTCGAACAGCTATTTTGAAGCGCTTTCCGCAGACGCCGACTCCCTCGACGGCAAAAACGTTCACTTCGCCCTCATAGATGAGTTGCACGCCCACCGCGACCGGAGCGTTTACGACGCTATCGAAACGGGCGCCGGCAAGCGCAACCAGTCAATGGTTTGGGCCATCACAACGGCGGGCGCCGACAAGACAGGTATTTGCTACGAGCATCGCGCCTACACGATCAACATCCTCAAGGGCACCGCGCAGGACGACACCTACTTCGGAATTATCTACACAATCGACAAGGACGACGATTGGACCGAAGAGGCGACTTGGCGAAAAGCGAATCCGAACTACGGGGTATCCGTCGAGCCGGAGCACATTGCAGCGCTTTGCCGTAAGGCGATGTCATCGCCCGCATCTCAGGCCAGCTTTCTGACAAAACACCTGAACGTCTGGATCCAGACGAACGAGGCGCTTTACGACATGCGCGCGTGGGATCGATGCTTTGACGAAGAGCTCGATATCGAGGACTTCGTTGGTGAGCCTTGCCGTATTGCAGTCGACCTGGCGTCGAAGATGGATATCGCGGCGGCTGTCGCGCTTTTTGAACGCGACGGCAAGGTCTACCCGTTCGCCCGCTTTTACGTTCCGGAGCAGGCGATCATTGAAAGCCGTAACGATTCATATCGTGGTTGGGAGGCTGAGCAAAAGCTCATCGCCACCCCAGGTGACGTAATCGACATAGACCGAATCGAGCAGGACATCATCGAGATGTCTGGTCGATTCCATGTTCTCGAAATCGCATACGACCCTTGGCAGGCTCAGCAGATGGCCAACCATCTGGCCGAGCAGGGCGCCAACGTCATTGAGTATCGCCAGACGGTTCAAAACTTCTCCGAGCCGACGAAAGAACTCGACGCTCTTATGCGCTCCGGAAAGATCGCCCATCCTTACGGGCCACGCGACCCGCTGTCGTGGATGATTGGCAATGTCGTCGGTCATTACGACGCAAAAGAGAACGTTTACCCGCGCAAAGAGCGCCCCGAAAACAAGATAGATGGCGCAATCGCGCTAATCATGTGCCTCGGGCTGCACCTGCGCGCATTCGGCGGAGCGGAAGCGCCTTCTCCCTGGGAAGATCCCAATTTCAAAATAGCGGTGGTTTGATGTGGCCCTTTAGAAAAGCCGCCGCGGAAACGCGGGCGAGCCTGGAAAACCCGAGCGTTCCGCTCTCCGACGTCAATGCCTGGCGCACGCTTATGGGCGAGTGGCACGGCGTAGCGGGCGTTGTCGTGACGCACGAAACGGCGCTCGAGGTGCCGGCGGTGTGGTGTGCGGTAAACTTCATAGCTAACACGATCGCCAGCTTGCCTCTGCAGGTATTTCGAAAGTCGGAGAACGGACGCGACACGGTCGAATCAGATCCGCTGTACGGCATCCTGCATGACGCGCCGAACGACGAACTCACGTCATTCATGTGGCGTAAGGGCACGATGATCAACGTGCTACTGCGTGGCCGCGGTGTTTCGTTTATTGAGCGAAACAAGGCCGGCAGGGTGATGAACATTTGGCCCCTCGACACCGACAAGCTGACAATCGAGCGCAAGAGCGGCCGCAAGCTTTACCACTACGATGACGGCGGGCGGAAAGTCACCTATGCAGCCAACGAAGTCCTCGACCTGACTTTCATGCTGAAGCCAGACGGCGTCTCGCACGTCGATCCGGTGACGAAGCTGAAGGGTGCAGTTGGCCTCGCGCTGGCGCTGGATGAGTACGCCCGAAAATTCTTTTCTAACGGTGGCGTGCCTCCGCTGGCGCTTTATGGGCCGATGCCCTCGCCGGCTGCGGCCGCGAGGGCGTCGCAGGACGTCGAGAAGGCCGTTCGAGACGCCAACGCCGAGCGTCGAAACGTCATGATCATGCCGACAGGGCATGAATTGAAGGCCGTAGGCGTCGATCCGGATAAATCGCAGATGGTGGAGTCCCGCCGCATGCAGATCGAGGAGATCGCACGTATTTACGGCCTTCCGCCGGTCTTCCTGCAGGACCTGACACACGGCACGTTCAGCAATACGGAACAGCAAGACCTCGCGTTGACGAAGCACCTGATTTCCCAGTGGGTTAAGGCGTGGGAGCAGGAGTTAAACCTTAAGCTGTTTTCGGCGCGTAACCGCACCAAATTCTGCGAATTCAATATCGACGGATTGCTTCGCGGCGAGTTCCGCACCCGCATGGAAGGCTACGCCAAGGGCATTCAGAACGCCATTTACACACCCGATGAGGTGCGCGCGATGGAGAATTGGCCGAAACATGGCGGCGAAGCGGAAAAGCTTCATATCCAAGGCGCCACTGTTCCTCTGGGCATGCAAAGCATGGTCGCGAAGCAGCCAGCCAACGACAACAACCCCGACGACGAGGCACAAGCCGCATGACGAAGATCGAGAAACGTGGCGGCACGCTCGGCGTTGAGACCCGCGCCGAAGACGAAAAGCGGACCCTGGTTGGGTATGCGGCTGTCTTCGACGTCAGTGCCGATATCGGTGGCTGGTGGATCGAGCGCATCGCGCCCGGGGCTTTTGCCGAAGCGATTGGCGGCGACGTCAGAGCGCTAGTCGACCACGATGCCGGTCGGGTCATCGGGCGCACCAAGAGCGGCACGCTCCGCTTGTCAGAGGATTCCCGTGGCCTGGCCGTAGAGGTCGATGTTCCTGATACGACCGACGGCAACGATCTTTGGACGCTTGTCGAGCGGGGCGACATTTCTGGGATGAGCTTCGGTTTTGCCGTGAAGCATGATGAGTGGGACGAGACTGGCGAGATGCCAATCCGCACCATTCACAAGGTCGAACTCTACGAGGTGTCGGCGGTCGCGTGGCCAGCCTACGACGATACCGAGCTCGGAAAGCGTTCGCTGCAAGAGTGGCGGGACGCTCGTTCTTCCAACGAAGAAAACACAGATCCGGCGGCAGCGCCGGTAAGCAGGGCGGCCCACAGAGCCCGCCTGAAAATGGACCTTGATCTCAGGGTCCGCAGCACGCGCTGACCAAGCGCTGTCACCCACCAAAAGAACTGATCCCATTGAGCTCGCCTGCGCGGGCTCTTTTCGTATGGAGACTCTATGTCCAAGATTACTGAACTGCGCGAAAAGCAGCAGAAACTCGTTGCTGACGCTCGCGCACTGCTGGCCGATATTAAGGACGACACCGCAGAAGCACGTGTCGCCGAACTCGAATCTCAGCACGACTCCGCTATGGCCGAATACGACCGCCTTGAAGCGCGCATCAAGCGTGAAGAGGCTCTGGAGGCCCGCGAGCGCGACTTGAACGCCGCGGACGACCGCCGCCCCACTGGCGAAGACCGGTCGGTACAAGGCGGCCAGCAGGGGAACGCCGGCGAAGCACGCGCCGCGGCCTTCCGGAGCTATCTGCGACACGGCCTGGAAGACATGCCGGCGGAGCAGCGTAAGATCGTTCGGGAAATGCGCGCTCAGGCGGTCGGCACCGACTCCAAGGGCGGTTACCTTGTGCCGGAAGGCTTTATGGCTGAGCTCGTCAAGTCGCTGAAGGCTTGGGGTCCGATGCTGGATCCGGGCGTTACTCGCGTCCTGACCACAACCGCCGGCAATTCGATCCCGTGGCCGACGATGGACGACACCTCCAATGAGGGCTCGCTCATCGGCGAAAACACACAGGTCACCGAGACCGAGGTGGCGTTCGGCACGAAGACGCTTGAGGCATACAAGTATACCTCTGGTGTCGTGCTTGTCTCCGCCGAGCTTCTGCAGGATTCGGCTATCGACGTCGAAGGGACCGTACGTTCCGCAATGGCTGAACGCATCGGCCGTATCGGCAACCGCCATCTTACCGTCGGCGATGGTTCCGCGAAGCCGAACGGCATTGTCACGGCGGCAACTGCTGTGACCGGCGTTGCGGCTGCCGCTGCACTCACCTTCGACGACATGATCGAGCTGTACCACGCCGTCGATCCCGCCTACCGCGACGATCCGTCGGTACGCTTCATGTTCAACGACGGTACGCTCAAATCCCTTCGGAAGATCAAGGATACGGTCACCGGAAATTATATCTGGCAGCCTGCCGATGTGAGGACTGGTGCCCCGGCGACCATTCTCGATAAGCCCTACAGCATCAACCAGGCGATGGCTGCAATCGGCGCATCCAACAAGTCCGTCGCGTTTGGCGCGTTCAACCGCTACGTCGTCCGCATGGTTCGTGAATTCGCGATCCGCCGCCTCGTCGAGCGGTATGCGGACTTTGACCAGACCGGTTTCATCGGCTTCACCCGCCTCGACGGCGAGCTGCTCGATGCCGGAGCGGTGAAAGTTCTGCAGCACGCCGCATCGTAAATAGGGAGCGGGAGGCTTCGGCCTCCCGACCACCTCATGAAAGTTAAAGTTACGTCCAGTATGGCAGGCCACGGCTTTTCATTTGGCTGGGGGCAGGTCGTCGAAGCCGACGTATTTGCTGCGAAGGTCGGCGCTGGATGGGAGCGCAAGTGCGAGCCCGTTGAAGAGACCGCCGCTGCTGTACCCGCCCCAGAGACAGCGGTTGTGCGGCCGGCACTCGAGACAGCCACTAAAAGGCGACGCAAATGAACGAATGGACACGGCTGGTCAGAACGGTTGCGCCGGCAGGACCGGCCGTGACCCTCGCGGAGGCCAAGCGCCATCTGCGCGTATTCCACGACGATGACGACGATGACATCACGTCTATGATTGCAGCCGCGGAAGCGTCGATCGAAGGTCCGAACGGCATTGGCATTGCGCTGCTTTCGCAGACCTGGCGGCTGTCGCTTGACCATTTTCCTTGTGAGATCGTCGTTCCGCTTGGTCCGGTGACCGGCGTCACGTCAGTCACGTACCGTGACGGTGCTGGCGCCGAACAACCTGTGTCGGGTCTGCGCTACGACTTGGACCAGCAGCCACTGCGGATCTGGCCAGCGCGAGACACATCGTGGCCGTCTATCACGTGCGAACCGGGAGCGGTGAAGGTCACATTTGAATGCGGCCATGAAACGTTGCCGCAGGATCTCCGATGGGCGCTCCTGCTGCTTGTTGGCCACTTCTACGAGAACCGTGAGGCGGTATCGGACGGCGGCTTGGCTGAGTTGCCGCTGGGCGTCGCATCAATTCTTGAACGCTACAGAGTCGGCCGGGTGGCCTGACTGAAAAGGACATTCTATGGCCGATTTGAGCATAAATTCCGCCCTCGTAGTTGGTGGTACGAATTCCACGCGCGACACGGGCACTGCCGGCGAGACGATTACAGCTGGTCAAGCTATTTTTCTGAGCTCCACCACGAACAAGTGGATGCTCTCGGACAACAACGGGACTGGAACGCGTGCGGTCCACGGCCTCGCGCTGAACGGCGCCTCGCTAGACCAGCCGGTGTCAATCCACAAAAGCGGCGACATTACCGTCGGAGCCCCGCTGGTCGCGGGCACCGATTACTGGCTCAGCGGAACCGCAGGCGGAATTTGCCCCCGCGCAGACCTTGTGGCCGGCATGGACGCGGTCCAGATCGGCATTGCGAAGAGCACGAGCGTTCTTTCCGTCGACATCCAAGACCCCGGCGTGACGCTCGCCTAATGGCTTGGGTGAGGTTCAGCGCCAACTTCAACTGGGTCCAGCCTGGCTTCACCATCGCCTACAAAGCCGGGATGGCGCTCAACGTCACGAGGACTTGCGCCGAAGAGGCCATCAGCAAGGGCGTTGCAGTGAAGATTGCCGCGCCTCGCAAGGAGAACATGGATGGCCAAGAAACCAAGCGCCGGCCGCATGCACCAAAGGCTGCACTTTCAGAAACGATCGCTCGTTGACGATTCCTACGGCAATGAAATCTCGGGGCCGTTCGAAACAGTCTTCACCACGGCCGCCGAACTGATCCCGCTGCGAGGCGGTGAGCCTGTGCAGGCAGCCAGGCTGGTTGGCGTGCAGCCCTACACGCTTCGAATTCGCAGTTGCGTTGCTGCGCGCGAGGTGACCACCTCATGGCGAATCGTAGATGCCCGCAACGCGTCGCGCGTCATGAATATCAGAACCGTCACCAACCCAGACCAGAAGAATGCCTGGCTTGATTTGCTTGTCGACGATGGGGTGGCTACGTAATGGCGCTGAAGGCGAAGGTTCTGGGCCGTGAAGCCCTGACGCGCAGGCTGAACGAGTTGGCGCCCGCTGTCGAGAAACACGCGGCGGAGGCAAAGCTCGAGATCGCGAAGGAAGCCGCCACGCGGATCGCCGCCAAGGCACCACGCGGAGCAACTGGCGACTACGCAGCCAGCATTCAAGGTGCCCGCCTAGCCGACAACCCAGACAAGCGGCAAGTCGGCGTGACGCAGACGAAAGACAAGGACGCCGCCGGCATCTTTGCCAAGTTCATTTGGCGTTTTTTGGAGTTCGGGACCGCTCCGCACAATGTCGCTCCGGGTGGCGGCAACATCAGCTTTAGCGGCGAATCGCACATGCATCCCGGCACAGCAGCGCAGCCGCACGTATTCCACACATGGCGAGCCTACCGCAAGGCAGCAAGGCGCAAGCTGCTGGCGGCCGTCAACAAGGGCGTGCGGGAAGCACAAGGAAAGCGCTGATGGCCAGTCCAGAATTTGAATTGCAGGGCGCGATTGTTGCACGCTTGAAGGCTGATGCCGCAGTCATGGCGTTAGCCAACGGCGTTTATGACCAGCCCCCAGACACGGCATTCGCCACCCCGAAGGAATCGTACGTCACGATCGGCGAAGCGCAGTTTTTGCGTGACGACGCCACGTGTGTGAAGGGCGGCGAAGTCTACTTAACCATGCACGCTTGGTCCCGCAAGGTCGGATTCCCGGTAGCCAAGCAGCTCGCCGACGCCGTCGCGGAAAGCCTGCACCTAGCTCCGATCACGCTTGCAACAAATCGCCTTATCTCAATCATGCACCGTCAGACGCGGGTTTTCCGAGACCCAGATGGGCTGACCAGTCACGCTGTTATCGACTTCGTGGCGAGCGTCGAGAAGCCCTAGCAGTAGAACCCGCAGCGCCGCTGCGGTCACCAAAACCACACAACATCATCCCGGCCATGTGCCGGGTTTTTCATATGAAGGAACCTAACACATGGCAACTGGTCAGCAACTTGGCAGACTGCTTCTCATCAAAATCGGCGACGGCGCTACGCCGGAAGTCTTCAGCAACCTCTGCGGCCTGAAGACGCGCAGCTTCAACATGTCGGCGAACGAGATCGACACCACTGTGCCGAGCTGCACTAATCCTGGCGGCCCGGTACAGAAGACCAGCCGTCCCGGCATCTCGAATCGTACCTTCTCTGGTTCTGGAGCGTTCGTCGCCGGCGCCGCAATGACGACCTTCATGGGCTTTGTTCGCGCGTCCAGCGCCTTCAATGCGCAGGTCGTCGTTCCTGGCGACGGCACCTACGAGGGCTCTTGGATGGTCACGGACTTTGAATTCTCTGGCGACGTTGAGCCGAACATGGAATTCAGCGCGACTTTTGTCGCGGCCGGAGAGCTGACCTTTACGGCTGAGGTGTAATCCATGGCTAAAGAGGAGAGCGTAATGGTGAACGGCGCCCGCGGCGAAGTTCTGCTGACGATCGACGGCGTTGAACTAGTCATCGCCGCCACAATGGGTGGCCTCGCCGCTGTGTCGACGAGGCTGGATTGCAAGTCCTTTCAGGATCTCTTCATGCGCCTGTCTGGCGTTGAGGCGGCCGCTGTGTTGGCTGGCATTGAATTGCTGACCATCAAGGGCGATCGGCTTGCTGCGATTCAGAAGCTCAAGCTGAAGCACTTTAAGGACTGCGCCGCAGCATTCAACGCCGCTCTCGCACATCATTTCGATGATGGTGAAGAGGGAAACGTCGAAGCGGTCGCGGACGCGACGAAGTAAGCGCGCCATTCCCCTGGCGCGACTGGATGCGCATTGCGCTCGGTGGTCTCGGCTGGCGTCCCGCTGATTTTTGGGACGCCTCCCTTACCGAGTTCTTTGAGGCAATCCACGGCCGCAATGAAGCAAATGGCGCGGAAGGTGAGCAGAGCGCCCCGTCTGGCGGGGAGATGAACGCACTGCTGGCGAAGTATGGTTAGTCAGGAGCGCCCTCGGCTTTGAGTTGTTCAGCGTAAGTGATGTAGTCGTTCTGCCTGCACCAATCCCGAAGCCTCTTTGCCTCCCCTAGCGCACTGCTGTGGAGGGAGTCCCTGCACTTGACGTATAGGTCGTTGCTCGCGGTGCGCTCATTTTCTTGATCGTTCGCTCGTTGCACCTCTGCCCAGCGCCCGACCCAATGACCCATCTCGCCAAGGGCAGACCAGGCGCTGCCCGCGATAATCACGATGCATGCTGTCGCTACAAGCGACTTCAACCATCCGTTCATTTGCAATCCCCCTAAGCCCGTTCGTGCGGGCTTTTCTTTTTTCTTAGGATACACGACTGATGGTTGAAAAGACAGATGATCTTGTAATTTCCATCAGCACGGACCTTGCAACGGTCAAAAGGAGCCTAAAGCGGCTCGAGGCAGACATTTCGTCGACCACCGGCAAGGTCGAAAAACAGTTCAATGCTCTCGGCAACGGCATAGATAAATCCATGTCGACAGCGCTGCAAAAGCGCATCGACGGCATGGTCGGAATCGGCGCCCGCGGCGCCAAGGAGTGGAGCGGCGCCTTAGCCGATCAAGGCAAGGAGCTTGAGCGTCTTCGCGCTCGCTACTCGCCGCTTTTCGCGACGATCAACAACTACAAGGCTGCGGTTGCCGATATTAAACGCGCGCACTCGATCGGTGCCATCTCTGCAAATGAGATGACTTCGGCCATTCAGCGAGAGCGTCAGGCTGCGCTGGCGTCTACTGCTGCGATCAAAGGCAGGAATGCTGCATTGGCAGCCACGCCGCTGGGTGGCTCGTCGCAAGGGTTCCAGACCGCCAACATTGCATCACAGTTTCAAGACATTGCCGTAACGTCGGCGATGGGCATGAATCCGCTGCAGATTGCATTGCAGCAGGGAACGCAGCTTTCGTCCGTTCTCAGCACCATGGGCAACGGCAGGCAGGTCGTTGCAGGCTTGGCCGCGGCGTTTACGTCTCTTATCAGCCCTGTTTCGCTCGTCACCATCGGTCTTGTGGCTGGCGGTGCGGCGGCTATCCAGTATTTCAGCTCGCTGGAATTAGGCGGCGAGAAATCTGAAAAGACGCTGCAAAAAGAGGCTGAGCTCGTACAAGCCGTTGTCACCAAGTGGGGTGACGCTCTACCGGCGCTGAAGGCGTACAGCGAAGAGCGGGATCGTATTACGAGCGAAAAGGATCTTTCGGCCGCTCTAGACGTCGGCAAAAGCGCACTGTGGGACGACCTGCGCAAGCAACTTGGTGACGTTGACATTACGATGTCGGACATCGTGTCGCGTATCTCGCAAATGGGCGAAGACGCATCCGAAGTCATCAAGCTCCAGGCAACGTTCAACGAGCTGACGAAGGGTATTGACGAGGGTAAGGCGTCTGTCGACCTTGCAAAGCGGGCACACGAAGAGCTCGCGGAGATTGTCAAGAACAACGCTAGCCCTGAGCTTGAAGCGTATCTGGAGATATTCAAGAAGCTCGTCCCAGCGATCGACGCTGCCTCACGCAGCGCGCAGAAGTTCGACCGAGATGCAGCCATCGCGCGCACGTCACGTTTTCCGAGTCGCGGAACTTACGGCGGCGTAGAGCGCAGTGCTGACGGTGCAATTCAGGGCGGCGGCTTTCGCCTGCCCGAGAGTGGTCCTGTCCCAGAGCGCAGGCCGCTCATCGAGTTGGATGGCTTGCCTGGGGAGCAGAAGAAGGCAGAAACGGCCGCGCAGCGTGCCGCGAACGCCTACCGCGATCTGATCAAGAGCGCTGACGATCGTATCGCGCAGTTGCAGCTTGAGGCGGACCTAACTGGCCAGTACGGCGTCCAGACCGACGCAGCGCGCTTCCGGCTTGAACTCCTGCAACAGGCGGAAGACAAGGGCCGATCTCTCAGCGCCGAACAGCGTGCTGAAATCGAGAAGAAGGTCGAGCTATACAGCAAGTACTCGCAAGCCTTGTCCCAGGCCAAGCTGCAACAGGACTTGCTGGACGACTCCGCATTCGCCGGCCTCTCTAAGCAGGAGCAGGCAGTTAAGCTGCGGCTGCGGTCTTACGGACTTGATGAGGATCTTGGCGGCAACAATGCCGCGATGATCCGCAACAGGTTCCAGCAGGAAGAGCTTTCCGACCTTACGCAGTCGTTCCTATCGGAATTCAGCAGCGGCATTCTCACTGGCGGCAAAAGCATCGGCGAATCCTTCGCTGATGCGGTCAAGAACGCCGCAGCCAATGCCATGCAAAAGTCGCTGGACAGCCTCTTTGAGCAGATCGGCGGCGCTCTTGCTTCGGCTCTCCTTGGTGGTGGTGGCAAGAGCGGTGGCATTGCTGCCGTTGCATCTTCCGCAGCCACGACGTTTGCGGCTCCTGTCGGGGCTGTGACGCGGTCGGCCCTGCCGGCTGTGGGCAATATAGGAATGTATGCCAAGGCCATCCAGGCTATCGAAAGCGGCGGCAATTACGGCGCACTTGGCCCGGTTACTCGCAATGGCGACCGAGCGTACGGCGCTTATCAGGTCATGGGCAACAATATCGGCCCTTGGTCCGAGGCCGCTCTCGGAAGACGGCTGTCGGCAAGTGAGTTTCTTGGCGACAGGTCCGCGCAGGACGCCATCTTCAACCACCGCTTCGGTGGCTACGCCGACAAGTTCGGCGCAAGCGGCGCGGCCCAGGCTTGGTTTGGTGGCCCCGGATCTGTCGGTAAGGGCGGCATGGGCGCGGACATTCTTGGCACGACCGGAAACTCCTACGTCGCCAAGTTCAACACCCAGATTGCCAAGATGGGCGAAACTGCAGCTGGTGCAGTTAACGGGCTCGGCGGATTCAATTCCGGCTTGGCAGCGATCACCCAGAATATGGGTGCCGCTGGCGGTCTTGGTGGATCTTCGTGGCTGTCGCTAATCACAGGCGCTGGCTTTGGCGGCTCCGCACAGCTAGCGGCAAGCGGCGGCATAGGGCTGTTCGACAAGGGCGGCTTTACCGGTACTGGCGGCAAGTACACACCTGCGGGCATCGTCCATAAGGGCGAATACGTATTCGACGCTGCTGCGGTCAGCCGCATTGGCGTGCCTACGCTCGAACGCCTTCGCGGGTATGCCAACGGCGGCATGGTAGGCGCCCCGCGTGCACCTCGTCTTAATGGACGCGGAACGTCGGCGAACAGCAACGTACAGCCTGGCGTCCTGCAGGTTCAAATCAGCGGCGCGAGCGGCGACGACCACATCCGCACGCTGGTCAAGCAGGGAGTGGGCGAGGGGCTTAGTCAGTACAACGAGAACCAGCGCCGCGGCGGCTTCGGCACCATGCAGAGCAGGTACACTAGCCAGAAGGGTTGATCGATGGCGGTCTATACGAACCAGCCGACGCTGGAAGCCAATTTCATTGGACCAGTGAAGACTATCTATGACGTCACTGGATCGTCGATCGATGGCGGACGTAATGGCGTAGGCGAGGGGCAGACAATCGAAATGAGCGGTGGCGGCATCGTCACCGCGACATATGAAGACTGCAAAATTAAAAACCCAGAGCACTACGAATACGTTAATTGGCTTGGAGCTCGCCTCAACGGCGGGTTCCGCTTCATCAATGTGCCGATCATCACCGATTGGTTTGGGCCGTTCCCGACAGTCAATAACCTGCCTGCGCCCATCGTCAGCGGCATCACGCACTCTGACGGATCTTACTTCTCGGATGGGGCAGGCTACAGCCAGACGACGGTCTACGGCGAGATTACCGAAGCGGCGGCACTGAACGCTGGCATTATAAAGATGCGCGTCTACGGCCTTGATAGGCCGCTGCGTTGGTCTGACTGGTTTTCGATCTACCACACGACGAAAGGCTGGCGCGCCTACCGATACTGGCAGGTGATCAGCAAAACCTCGGAAGAAAACCCTGTCTACACACTGGCGCTCGCGCCGCCCTTGCGCGAGGCAGTCGCCGTAGGCACACGCGTCGAGTTCGCTCGGCCGCGTTTCGTCGCGAAGTTCAAATCTGAGTTCACGCTTCCGTCGGTAGTTGAGGCATTCTTTGTGACGCAGCAGTCCATCCAGTTTGTCGAGGCGTTCTGATGGGCTGGGTTCCGGATAACGTCATCAGCGAGCTGAGGGGCAGTCATCAGCTGGGGATATTCCTTCGCATTGGCACCACGCCGTCGCTGCATATGTGGTTCGGGATCAACGATATTCCGGCCAACTTCGACAGCATTGACCCAACCGGCACGGTCTACCTAGGCGGCGGCAAGTTGGTAGGCGTGCCTACGCTCGAGGTGCTGGTAAACGGCACGGCGGACAGCGTGGAGTTCACGCTCTCCGGCATCGACCCTACGTCAGCCGCAAGGATGATAGACACTCTGCCAGCCGTGCGCGGCGCTACTGTGCAGATGGGCATCACGACGTTGGACCAATACTACCAGCCGATGAGCAACGTCATTCCGATTTGGACGGGCACTGCTTCGCATGTATCGGAATCGTCGCCAGCCACGCCTAGCGGGCAAACCGTGACGCTATCCCTGTCTCTGGCCGTTGTTGCCGGAGAGGCCACTCGCTCGCGCGGAGCGCGCTCTGTTTGGTCTACCCCGCACCAAAAGGCGATCTCGTCTACTGATAAGTTCTGCGACGGCGTCAGCAGGCTCGCCAGAGGCGTCCAGCCAGTCTGGCCAAACTTCTAGGCCACAGCGCCCGAGGTATTCATGACATTGCACGAATTTCTGGCGCTGCCTCACCGCTTCAGGTGGGGTGGGATGGGCGGCGACGATTGCACGACGTTCTGCGGGACGTGGCTGCAAGAGAGCATCGGGATCGACCCGGCAGAGAAATTCCGCGGCACCTACAGCACGGCAAAGGGCGCTCACGACATTCTCGCTCGCACCGGAGGCGTTGTTGCGTTCGCTGCCGCTGCACTGGAGCCGGTGGGCTTCAAGCGCGTCCAGCACCCGCAAGACGGTGACGTCGGTGTCGTCAAGGCACCGACGGGGCTGGACGGTGAGACCAGGGAAATCTGCGCGATCCGTTTCGGGCCGCTCTGGGCTCTGTTGTCGCCATCCGGGGTCGTAGCCAAGAAGTTAGACCACGTTGCCGTATGGCGCGCGCCTGGTGGAGATCAGAACGTATGAGTTTCCATCACCGTATGATGCTGCAGCGCTATGGGCTCGGCAGCACGACTTCGCTTTACAGCGAAGTCATGTTCGACCCAATTTTTACGCCGATTTTCACGGCGGTGCTCGGCTCCGGCGGCTTTGCGATCGGCGCCACGACAATCAGTTACGCGTCAATCGCTTCTGCAATTGCAACAACGGCGATCTCGATCGGCCTTCAGGCGCTGATGGCGCAAACGCCAAAGCCGCCAAAGCCGGAAGATGGGAGATCCCCCTTAAATCAGGCGATTCCGTTTCGCACTTATGCCGTCGGCCGCACACGGCTGGCTGGCGCGCGCATGATGTGGGAGGCCGTGGGGTCCAACCTTTATTCCGTGCAAGCTATTGCGGGCCACAAGATCAAATCCTTCAATCGGTTCTATCTGAACGATGACGAAGTGACGGTCGTAGGCGACGTCGTTACTCCGCTCACGACTGGCGGCAGGTACGGGGCGGGCTCGGCTAGCGTGCGGCTATACACCCGTCTCGGCGACAATCCAGAAACGCCCTATTCGGAGCTTGTCTCGGCACTTGGCGCTGACGGCATCTGGACCAACGCCCATCGCGGAGACGGTCAGGCTTCACTTGCCATGCGTGCGCACAACGCCGACGCGCAGGATCAGCAGACGGCATTTCCATACGGCGCCCCATCTCCTTCGGTAGAGATCGACGGGGCAGTCTGCTGGGATTTCCGCGACCCGGCCCAGGATCCGGCAGATCAGAGCACCTGGACGTGGACGCGCAATTCTGCGGTCATCTGCGCCTGGCATCTCTGCTTCAATGAATTCGGATTCGGCCTTGATTACACAAAGGCACTGATTCCAGTCATCGATCTCTGGAAAGAAGAGGCAGACGTTTGCGACGAGCTGGTTCCGCTGAAAGGCGGTGGCACAGAACCGCGCTACGAGTGCAACGGCTGGGACACGACAGAGAACGGCCCGAAGTCTGGGCTGAACGCTATTCTCTCGACCTGCGACGGTCACTTGGTCGCGCGCGGCGATGGAGCCCGCATCTTAACGGTCGGCAAGTTCCGCGAAAGCCGGACGGCAACGCTGACCGATGCCGACATCGTTGGCCACCAGGTCCAATACGACGTGCTGTTCGAAGACGAGTGCAATCGGCTTGTGCCGAAGTTCACTTATCCGGCCACGAATTACACGAGCTGTGACACTGACTTTTTCGAGGATACGGCCGCGCAGCTAAGCGCTGGCCGTGTGCTGACGCAGGAAGGCAGCTACGAGTGGTGCCACCAGTGGCGCCAAGCAAGGCGGCTGGGCAAGCGAGACTGGCTGCGATTGCGGCAGAAGGTCAAGGGCAGCCTTGATGTTCGGCTATCCGGCATCAACGCTGTCTATGCCCGCTGGGTTCGTTTGGAAACTCCGAACCGCCTACCGCGGCTGGACGGTAAGCTTCTGGAGAACCGCCGATCTGTGCTGGCTCTGACTAAGGGTGGCTTCTCGATGGACTTCGTCGAGCAGCCAGACGGTATCGACGACTGGAATCCAACAACAGAAGAGGGGCAGCAGCCTCCGGTTCCTCCGGCGGTGAACGCGTCAAATATTCCGACTCCGGTCATCAACCTTATTCAGGCGAAGGCGAGCAACAACTCGGTATACATCCGTGTGGTCGTCATCGACCCGGCTGACGATAGCTTCATTCCGGTAGTCCGCTACCGCGTTGCCGATATAGGCGCCGGCACTCCCGGGGCATGGATTGAGCAGGCTTTTCCCGGTGCCGACCCTTCTGGCGGATACATCAATCTGAACACCAACACGGTCCCTGTTGATCAGGAACTACAGGTGCAGGTGGCATTCAAGGCGTCCAACGGAAAGTACTCCAATTGGTCTGTCACCGAAGAGGTGACGTCGACCGCCGATCCGACTCCGCCGGGTGTAGTTACCTCGCCGAGCGCGGTGGGTGGGCTAGGCGCAGCAACGTTCAACTGGAACGCTCCGAACAGCAGCAATTACGCTGGCGCGAAGATCTACTGGAACACAGTCGATAACTTCGGCACGGCAAGCTACGCGGGGCCGCCAGAATATGGCGCGTCATCCAGTGCGGACTCGACTTCCAGGTCGTTCGTCGCCGGCACCTATTACGGCTGGATCGTGTCGATCAACCATTCCGGCATTGAGGGCACAGCCGCCGCGGTGGGCACGTTCACCGTGACCTGACGCTGGCCTTTCGTCCGCCTCTGTGGCGCCTACGCCACACAGCAGCATCAACTTTCAAGCCCTGGCTAGCGCCGGGGCTTTTTCTTTTCAGGAGTCCTCCGTGGCATTTTCTCCGAACGCTGAAACAGTTTACGCAGATGGGCCGTTCGGGTCTCCGCTGCAGCCTTCAAAGCCTGAAATTCGCTCGCTCCTTGCTCAATATGAGGCTGCGATCGACGCGTACTCCTCTGGCGCAGGATCGATCGCCAAATCGACTCGCGCTCTGCTATTCGCCGACCTTGCGCACGCCGCTGACGTTACGGCTTGGGTCTATGCGGACCCGACGGTTGCCAATAACGGCATCTATCGCAAATCTGGCGCCTCTGGCTCCGGGTCGTGGTCATTTATCCTGCCGTTGCCGTTTTCGTTCATCATCGCTTCCGATGTAGGCGCTGGCACCGCCAACGCCATACAGGCGACCACGAGCATTCCTGTCAGCAGCTCCGCTCTCGTTTGGCTGAACATCTTTGAGGAGAACACGGCTTCGCCGGTTACAGTTTCCTTCAACGGCGGCGCGGCGCTCACGATCAAGACGAACAGCGGCAACGACGTTGCTGTAGGCGGGTTGACTGCCGGCATGATCGTCATGGGCATCGTTTCTGGGTCGACGTTCCGACTCGTAAGCGATCAGGCGTCAAGCGCGATCGTTGCGGCGGCGGAAGCCGCTGCTGACCGGGCAGAGGCGGCCGCGGCGAGCATCGTGGACAAAGCCTATGTTTCGGTTGCCCAAGCCTCAGCCGCGACGATCGACGTAGATGCCAAGAGGATAACGACGCAGTTTTATGCGCCCCTCTTTGCGGATCCGACGACGCTTTACGGTGGCGCTCATTACCGCCGCGCGAGCCTCGCCGACCTCGGCAGTTACCCGACTGCATCTTATTTCAGGTCGGCCGACCGCTTCATGCCAGACGGCACAACCAACTCTACGAACGGCGGCTACTGGTTGCTGGATGAAGTTGTTGTGAATCCGTACATGCTGGGAGCGTTGCGGGGTAGGGCGAATGCCGCCGCAACCACTGCCGCTCTTCAAGCGATGATCGAATATTGCGAGACGAGCGGGGCAGAATTCGACCTTCTTGAAGGCTCTTGGTTCATCAGCGGTGACGGTCTCGTCATAACGTACCCCATTAAGGGATATGGTCGAGGCGCGGGCTACTGGCACCCGAAGCCTCCAAGCTCAAGTGACGGCGTTTCTACGGTGGCGCCGACGCAGCTCATTGCGACCGGAACCGGGAACAAAATCCATTCTGTGCACGGCATCTCCTCCATGGAAATGTCGGGCGGCGTGGTTGCCAATCCGTCCGCTGCAGCCGGATACAATGACACTGAGTACCGTCTCGCCAGTTTCATGAATGATGTCTCGGACGGAGCTCTGGCGCGTTCGCCGCGCATGTTCTCTGCGGCAATATGGATCAAGCAAACCGCGATCGGGTCTGATATCGGTGGTTTCCGCCTAATCACCGATGGCGGCGGCAACGATGGTATCGACCTGTGGCTGTCTGCCGGTACGACTGGGACGGCCTGGGCTGCCGACTGGGATTGCGGCCTTGTTGTCGAGATGGCCTCGGACGTTCGCATCTCCAATGCCGATATCGTTGGCCATTGGAGAATGTACGGTGAGCTGGTGCTTGCAATCCCAGCCAATCCGGCAAACTCGGCAATACCTGCGATTTTCGGCGCGCACCATGTCAACTGTACGTTTGCGGGCCGAACCGCAGTTGGCGTGCGCGGTCCTGATTTGTGGAAGGTGACAGCCGTTGGAGCAGACTACATCGAATTCGACTGGGCCGACGATCATCCGTTCAATGCTGCGGTCTATGACCGGATCGGGTACGGCAACGGCAGCTTCACGCTGACTGGCAACACCACTTTCACAGGACAAAGCAAGGTCGCCGGAAAACTGCGGCTGACCGGAGTTGCGTCGGCGGGGAGCGTTTCCGTTGGCGATATCGTTACTTCCCGCGTTGCAGGTGCAGGCACCTCGCATTGCAAGTGGGACAGAGACTGCCGCTTCAACGGCATACACCACACCTCTGGTCGCATGATGCACGACCAGGCGCTCGGCTCCAACGCATTCAGCAGCCCGAGTGCCGTTATTGAGGCGTCAGGCTGGCGATGCACGGAACTGCAGTTCTTCGGCAACCTGCAAACGCTTGAAGAGAACGCGCTCCAGACGCATGCGCTTGCCGCATCTGTGTTTGTTATGGATTGGGAGGCAAATGCCTCGTCGGACGGCAAAACCGGCGCGCGTATCATTACGAGTCCCCATGAGGCTGCCAGCACGCGCGTCACCAACCCTGCCGGTAAGACGCAATTCTGCGTCATCGACAGTGTTCGCGGCGTACGAAACGAAACGGGCATTGACTGGGGGCCGCGATACACAGCGAACGCTCCCAGCGTGTTCGCCTCGGATACCGGTCTTATGGATGGCTTTGACATCCAAGTGCCAAGCCTGCTCATCGATGCTCATGGGCTCAACGGAACAGGAAGCAACCCGACGACCTCGGGCATCAGGACCATGATCGGAATGCTCTGCGGCGTTCTCGGGTCGGACGGCGCGCCGAAGTTCGTCTACTCGGAACCAGACGACAAGCTGTACGCTTACGAGCATATATTCCCTGATGCGGACGTGACCCGGGACCTTGGGGACGGCACCCACAGGTATCGATCTGCCTACATCAGAAGCCCGAGGTTCTATCCTCAGGGATCGGAGGTTCCAACGATCAATGGTGAATTGATGCTGCAGGCTACTAGCAACACATCACTGACGTTCAAGTACAGAGGCAGCGACGGCGTGACGCGGAGTGCGAATCTAACGCTGGCGTGACAGACAGTGGGGGCGCGGCGAAGGTCGCGCCCACTTATTCACCGCATCTACCGAAGGAGTCGCGACGGTCCCTGAATCCCATCCGCTTCGGGCTTTTCGGTCTCGCGTGTGGCACGAGGCCGGTCTCGGGAAAGGTCTATTGTCGTGCCGTCCTCGGCGGGTTTGTAAAGCTGTCGCTGAGGCGGCAGAGCGTTCAGACCATTTCTCTGATCCGCTCGAAGGTCTTCTTGGGACGCGGCGAAGGGCATCGCTGCAGAACATCGTAATTGTCTCCAAGACCCAAGGCCCGCCCACCTCTCCACCCACAAGGGAATCCAATGACCATCACGGCCACGTCACCGCGTGTGTGGCTGCATGCTGAAGTTTAATGTCGTGAGAAGTGCTGATCGGCGCCGTACTCTCTTTCATACGAGTCTTCGTCTTCGGCCGAAACGTCATAGGCGGCCTCATCGGCGTTCTCAGGATAACCAGCAAATGGATGACCAGCGAGCTCTGGCTCCTCTTCTCCCATGACAACGAATGCCAGGGCCGCACATGCCAAGAAAAGCACGGCCTTGTATCCATCGCTCGGAAGCAAGAACGAAATGCCGATCGCGGCAAGTGACAAGCTAACTGCAAATCTCATATTTCCCCTCCCCAGGTGGTTCAGGGACAGTATGTCATCGAGCCGCGAATGAAAATCGAAAACCCATGAACAATTATGGGTGATTCACAAGTGGCGAGTATAGCCCGGATCTAGGCGCGCTCCGCCTGGCTGACCCCCATAGAGCGGGGTTTTCTTTACCCACCACATCGCAGGAGACACTATGGACCGCGCGAAATTCTTCGCGGCGGTGCGCTCACCCCTGTTCGCCGGAAAGATGTCCGGTAAGCAGGTGCGGGGCATCGACGCAATTTTTGACGAGGCCGAGCGCCGCGGCACACCTCTGAAGCATCTGTCCTACATGCTCGCTACGGCTCTTCACGAGACGGCCAGAACGATGCAGCCGATCGCCGAATACGGCAAGGGTGCTGGCCGCAAGTACGGCGTCAAAGGCAAGTACGGGCAGGTTCCCTACGGGCGCGGCTATGTCCAGTTGACATGGGATTCAAACTACGAGCGTGCCGATAAGGAGCTCGGCCTGAAGGGCGCGCTGCTGCGCGATTTCAATCTCGCCATGCGGCAGGACATCGCGGCCAAAATCATGTTCGAGGGCATGACCGCAGGCTGGTTCACCGGCAAGCGCTTGAGCGACTACATCGTCGGCGACAAGGCCGATTACGTCGGTTCGCGAAGGATCATCAACGGCACGGATAAGGCCAAGACGATCGCCGGCCATGCTTTGGTTTTTGAAGCGGCGCTGAAGGCGGGCGGTTATGGCGTCTCGAAACCCGCGGCTCCGGCTGGTGGCTTCTGGGCTGCGCTCGTCCGCTTCCTGCTAGCGCTCATCAAAGGGGCCAAGAAATGACCGTCTGGATTCGCATCGCGCTCTACATGGTCGCGGGCTGGCTCTGCGGCTCCGGCTACATCGGCGAGGAAGTCAGGGCGATGATTACCGAGGATCCCGCAATCGCAGCCTCCATCGAGGCGGGTATTGTTGCGGCTATCGGCGCTGTTCCCGTCGCGTGGTGGCAATGGGCGAAGAAGATGGGGCGGCCGACGTGATCGCCCTGTTTTTCGCGGGCATTTGGTCCCGTTTTTCTGGCTGGCTAACAACTACCAGCGTTGCGCTCGCGATCGTCGCGGGCGCTTTCTTTTACGGACGCTCCAGCGGCAAGGCTGATGCCAAGGCGGAGCAGGCTAAGGCAAACGCGAAAGCCATCAAACAGGCGAGGGGCGTCGAAGATGAAGTTCAAAACATGGGGGGCGGCGATATTGATCGCGCTCTCGGTAAGTGGCTGCGTGACGCAGGGTAACTACTGCGACATTGCGCGCGCCGTTCGGCCGTCCGTCGAAGACAAGATGACGGAAGGAACCAAGCGCCAGATCCTGGCGGAGAACTCCAAGCTGGAGAAGCTTTGCGGGGTGAAGCCGTGACAGACACGACCCTGAAGCTAAGCTTCGATGGCCACACCTTTGAGGCGCAGCTAGCGGCGATTTCCGAGCTTGCCGAGAGACTTCCTGAAGTTCGCAACAGCTTGCTCGGCTACCTTGATGCCGGCGAGCAGCTTTTCCGCTTCGACGTTGATCGTCGAGCCGCAGCCGTTGCAGGCGAATGCGGTATTCGACCGTATCCAAGCGATGCTCTTATTGGTCTTCTCGCCGCACGTAGGACAGGGGATCCCAATCTCTTGTTTGTCGAACACGCCATGTCTCCAGAAGTTGCACTGACGGATCAGATCACAACTTCTCATCTTCCGCAATCTGGTGACGCGAAATGACGGGTGCCGAGATAATGGCCGTCGTTGGCTTTATGGTAATGCTCGCGGGAGCTGGCTGGCGGGTATGGGCGCGCGTCGAGGCCAAGGTGAAGGTGGCGGAGGACAGGGCCGACAGAATAAGCGAGCGGGCTGACAAAGTCGCCGTCGATCTTGCCGAGTACAAACTGCGCGCATCAGAGACGTTCGCTACGAAAGCCGGTCTCCAGGAGAGCACTGCGCAATTGCTCCGCGCCATCGAGGGCGTAGGCAACAGGATCGACGGTCTGCACGAAAGGCTCGATAGGGCGTTCGAAAGCCGCACGTCGGGCAGGCGATCCAACTGAGGAACCGCGGCATTTTATTCGTCAATCGTAAATGTGTGGTCTTTATGGTAGACTCAACCTACATAGTTGTTGCATAGCGCGACTATATAAACGCGGGAGAAAAGCGATGTCTGTGCGTGACGTAGCCGAATACGTGCTGCGTAAATGCGGCCCGATGACGGCGATGAAGCTGCAAAAGCTGGTCTATTACGCGCAGGCGTGGTCTCTCGTATGGGACGAAAGACCGCTGTTCAACGAACGCATCGAGGCGTGGGCGAACGGCCCGGTATGCCGTGCGCTCTACGCTGCCCATCACAAGCAGTTCATGGTCGAGCCTGGGCAGATACTTTCCGGAGATCCGGCCCTCGATGCCGACGCGGAACGGACCATAGATTCCATTCTCGAGTTCTATGGAAGCAAGTCTGCGCAATGGCTAAGTGATCTGACCCATCTTGAAGATCCGTGGAATGCCGCCAGGAAACGGGCAGGAGTGCCGGATGGTGCTCCCTGCGAGGAAGAGATCACCCTCGCTGACATGCACGAATACTATTCAGGCCTCCTGCCGCAGTAGGGCCTTGATGAGCAAGCGCGAAGCGCGTATCGCGCGCCGTCTCGAGAAACAGCTAAAGGAATCAGAGAAGTCCGCCAGGCTGGTCGAAACTGTCCGCGTTGAGATGAGGCCGAGGCAAGCGGCTGACCCAGCGGACGGGAATACCCCGCGCGCCACAGAGAATCCCAACAGCATTATGTCCATGCGTATGGAGTACAGAATACTCGATAGCGCGGATCGAGAAGGCTCTTGGACCTGGGGGCAGACCCGCAACTGGTGTGATCCGCAGCACGGACCCGACAATAACTGCCTCATACGATCCACGATGATGCAAATGTCCGCATTATTTTGGTATGAGATACATGCACAGACCACGGGCGGGAAAGACCGCCATTATAAACACCATTCGCAGTCATGGGATTCAATCTGCCCAGAGGCCCAGGATAGATGGGTTGAGATAGGGCGTGTTGAAGACGAGCTCTTCCGCTTCCGCACTGGCGGTAAAGAGCGCATCTGGGGCTTTCGCATAGGTCACGTGTTCAACGTGGTTTGGTGGGACGCCGAACATCAAATCTATCCGGTCGACTAATTTGTCGACCGCTGTCGAAAGCCGCGCATCTCCAACATAAACAAACCACCAGCGCGGCCATTTGCTGCGGTGTCGCGCCATCTCCAAGGCCCGCTGCCTTAATCGGTAGCGGGCCTTTTTGTTTGGAGTGTTATAGGTGGAAGTGCGCCAGTAACCTACGCGTGTCCAGCGGCAGCGTAGTACTCCCGAATAATTCGATCAAAGTTGTTTTCCCAGAACGCCGACTGCATTTGAATTTGTGCTGCGTCCTTGTCGATCTGCGCCTTTGGACATCCTCCCATGCAGACCGGGAGGTACTGGCATTCACCGCATCTGGGATGAGAGAACGGGTCGTATTTTTGCCAGCGGTCCACGGGTAAGGCATCGGCTTGGATAGACCCATCAAGAGCGCCGTTGCTCCCCAACGCACCATGCGCACGGTGATGGTCGCAGACGTCTAACCCGCATTTGTATGCGAGGCCGTTTGGTCCGAATACTATCGCGTTGTCGCTGACGGCGGCGCAATTGATAGTCACCCGTGTTGGGAAATATTGAACAACCTCCAGGGACTTCTCGTCCCTATAGCGTCGTAGTGCACCAAAATTCAAAGCATTTGAGAGCGAATTCGATGATATTCAGGCGGAAACGTTTACCCGCAGATAGATCTTTGTCGACCCGATGAGCCGTCCTATTAGACCGACTACCTCACCAAATGATGCGGTGCGCCCTGGTCGTCCGTTAGGATCAATCAGCCCGCGTCGCTTATTGTGGTGCCGTTCCGGCCCGTCGAGTGAAAACTGGATGCTTTGAAGCCGATTTCTTGCGACGAATCCTCGAGCATCGTCTGGCCATGCTGTCCCGTTGCAGAGCATTGACGCCTTGTACTCGACACCTAGCCGGTCGCAATGTGCGGTAATCGCCGCAGTGTAGCGTTCAATGACTGCTTTGTTCAGCATCGGCTCGCCACCGTACCAGTCCACATAGAGCTTAGGGTGGCCCGCTGCCTTCAGCTGCTCCTTTGTCCACTCAATTATATTATCGCAGGTGTCGAATGACATCTGTTCGAGGTTGCCGTCTTTTTGATAGCAGTAGTAACATCGCATATTGCAGTCGAGCGTTGTTGTTATTGTCACAAACAAAGGAGCTCTGGCCCGACTGCGCGCGTATGAAGACCTTAGAGCGTCACGTTCGTCAATCGAGGCCGGCACAAAGACGCCGGCCTCGATGAGTTCCGGAAGTCTATCTGCAAAAGAACCGGGCAAGTCAGCGGCACAAATTTTCGGAGGGCGCCAATCTTTGTAACCCACCCCAGCGGTTCGGCTACGCTCATTGGCCAGAAGAGGCATCACCGCCGTCGCAGTTGCCCGATCTAATGCGAGAAGTGAACTCGTTACGCCGTTAAAGAGCAGCGTTGTGCTGCCGTTTTGGACAAGCAAATTATAGTAGGATGCACGAAAGAGCTCCATAGGTTGGATTCTCCGGACACGTGATGCAGCGAAGATCAATCGGGATCGATGAACGCAAGGCAAACGCGCCTGCAACTACAAAGACGGGCCGCGACGGAGAATTCGTCTGTATCGACCTTGTCGGGCTTTCTGATGAATAAATCGACTTCGAATAAATTTTTCTTGGGTAGCGACTTGCGAATATTCTCCGGCGTTTCATCGCTTTCAATAAAACGTTATCTTGCGTTTCCTCCGAGCAGCCATGTCATCTTTCCTTTCAGGCCGAAATTTGTGGATCGGACACAAACGAACTGGTCACGCCAATTAGCGGCAGCGCACTGCTGGATTCCCCTTAGAACGTCAACTATAACTTGTATTTTATCTATTCGCAATAAATCCTCCTCCTCGGCCTGCGCCGAACTGCTGCTCGAAGGCCTCTTCCCAATTCGGGTGGCAGGAGGCGCCGACATGCTTCAAGGGCTCGAAATGGTATCGCGCCAGTAGGGCGGTCGAGATTACCCGCGCCATCTCCTTTCGCGCGCCTTCTGCTTTCATCCGGTCGCGGTCGCAGGCGGCCCGTCTCAGTTCGAGCGGGATCGCGTAGAGCGTCTGCGTAACGAATGGCGCGATCGCCGGAGACCGCAACACCGTCTCGACATCGAAGATAGCAAAGGCCCCGAAGGATTCGGCAATTCCCTTGGCGAGTTCCTGAACGCCGCGCACCTCGACGGGACGGCGATACTGGTCGAGGCCGGCATAGGCCCGCCTTTGGTGAGGGGGCATGACCGCGAGATCGACTTCAATTGCGGTTCCTATCTCATCTTCAAGTGTTCGCATGATGCGCGCCTTCCTGATTCGCCCCTGATTGATGAATTGGCGCGCCGCATCGCCACCGAATGTTCCTAATATGTTCTCTCAGCCGAAAGAGTCAATTCGGCTTTTCGGGGGCCTGTGCGTTAATGGCTCATGGCCAGAGCATCCTCAAAAAAGCCCCGCGATCTCCCTCCTACTGATCCCATGCCAGCGCGGGTTGATCCCTGCCTTGCAACGCTCGTCGAGAAGCCGCCGAAAGGGCCAGACTGGGCCTACGAAGTAAAGTGGGACGGCTACCGTTTGGCCGTGCACATCGAGCCCGGTCGGGTGAGGGTGCTCACGCGCGGCGGCTACGACTGGACCGAGCGGTTCCCCTCCATCGTCGATGACGCGCGGAGGCTGGCCGTGCAAACCGCCATCCTCGATGGCGAAGCGGTCGTTCTCGATGAGCGCGGCCGATCTGATTTCGGCATGTTGCAACGGGCGCTTGGTCGCCTACCTTCCGCGCACGAGGCTGGCGCCATCGTCTTCTATGCCTTCGATCTCCTCTATCTCGACGGCCGCGATCTGCGCCGCCTGCCGCTGCGCGAGCGCCGCGGGCTGCTCGAGCCGCTCGTCGCCGGCCGTGAAGGCGCCGTTCGCCTTTCGGAAGAGGTGCAGGCCGACGGCGACGAGTTCTTTCGCGTGGCGTGCGAGCACGGCCTCGAAGGCATCATCGCCAAGCACGTCGAGAAGCCATATCGCTCCGGCCGCGGCGAGTGGTGGCAGAAGATCACCTGCAAGCGGCGCGATAGCTTCGTCATCATCGGCTACGAGCCGTCAACCGTGCCTGGTCACCTCGGCCGGCTGCTGCTGGCGGCGCGGCGGGGCGAGGATCTCGTCTATGTCGGCGGCTGCGGAACTGGCTGGTCAAACGAGCTGTCGCGAGAATTGCGCAAGCTGCTCGAGGGGATGGCGACAAAATCGGCGGCCGTGGCCCTGAGGAGGAAAGGCGCCGTCTTTGTCGAGCCGGTGCTAGTCGCTGAAGTCGAGTATCGCGCCTGGACGGATGACGGGAAGCTGCGGCACGCGGCGTTTAAAGGAATTAGGGAGCGGGAGGATGAAGCGGGGGTGTTCGAGTTACGTTGACCGCATGGGTGCGCAAGCCGCCATCAGGGGCTTGCCATACACGGTCAGCAGCGCATAGCCGGACAATGCATTTCCATTCATCGCCCTGCCGACTTCAACGCAGCCAAGATTTTCAAGCGACGCAAGGGCAAGCTCCACGCGTTGCGTCGGCTTCTGGACGTTCTCGTCGGATGCCTTTGGGGCATCGAGATAATCTTCCGGAAGCAGCTCCGTGTACATAAAACCTGCTTCGTTGGTGGCCGATTCTGGTGCGTTGGCAATTTTTTTCAAAAGGATCGCCTCAAATGGCGACATTTCCCTCAAGGTTCGGATGAAGGTTCGAGGAAGGAAATCATCGCTGCTTCCATCAATGAAGCTAGCGATCAAATTCGAGAACATCTCAGCCAAGCCGGGGTCTTCTTCCAAAGTGGCCGCATCGATCAACGGTATCCCTTCCGCGAGCGGCAGGGGCCGGATCGACGTAATGCCGCGTTCATTCAACAGTTGCTCTACGCGATCCCTCTGCCGGATGGCGAGTTCGATGCGACGGCCATGCAGGTAGTCGCGAACCCACATGCCCGCCTCCGTCGCCGCCGGGCCAAAAATCTTTCCGAGAAAGCCGCCTGCATCGCCTACGAGGTCCTTGTAGTCAGAAGCTGTCTTTGCAACAGACTGAACCGCCTTGCTGACCTCTTCTATCGCTTTGGCCTCGGGGTTCTCCATTTCTCCCACCCGTCTCCTGATACGTCCGACAATTATGAAACTGCTCGCTGGCGGGCTGTCGGCAAGGTCATTTGTGCCATTTATCTCTTATAAAATTGGCTGCTTCCTGAGAAATGTTCTGCCACGCCGCCTCATTGTTGGTTGCGTCGACGACGTAGAGCGAGTCTGTTGTGTCCATCACAGCCCACACTCGATCGCGCGCCTGAGCCGCTGTCAGGGATGAGTCCACGTACCAGTAGGACTTGTGTATTTTAGCCCAGCTGCCGAGGGTCTTAATCGTCGCGATCACCTTTTCGTAGTTCTGACCAGGGTTGTTGAGATCATAAGAGATGTGAAGGTTTCGCCCCATTCCAATTCCCCCAAAATGCCACCGCGTTTTCTGCGCCCACGGGGTGCAAAGGTCGCACACCGCAATCAGAAGTCAAGTGAATATCGGCCGGTTTGTTCCCTAAACGTACTAGCTCTACACTTTCGGCTCCACAGCCGGGCACTCAAACACGAACTCGTAAAGCGGCTTGTGAAGCAAATACCCCTTGGTGATCTTGCACGCGCCACGGCCGGTGTTCACCAAATGCTGCTGCGCGGCTTCCTCGAGCCTCTGCTCCGGCGTCATGGTGTCGGCAAGGCCGAGCGTCGCGCCTTGGGCCGCGCCAATGGCCATCGTGGTGCCGAGGCTCGGAGCAACCATCAGCGCGTTGTCCGTCTTGTGGTCGTACACGCGATACGTATCGTCCGCCATTTTGACGTGATGGACCGGAAAAGTGTAGGTGTTCATACGCGAAAAACTTTCGGTCGTCGCGCAGGAAGATACGGTCGCGGCGATGGCGGCCGCGGCAAGGATTTTTGATTTCATGAGTCGCCCCTAAATTTTTGCCGATGAAAATGTTGATCAACTTTGGGTGGTGGTCAAGCGGGGGTGAAACGGTTCATTTTTACCGCGTCCTTCAGCTCGCCTCCTTGCTTTTTCGTCAAGACGCATCTGACGTTCCGTGAGAAAACCGGTTACGACGCTGCTATTCGCTTCGTGCTTCACTGACACAGATCGCCCCGACTTGCAGACCTTTCGCCGCTTTACGAAGTCGGCAATGTCATCGACATGGAAGCCGATTTTCACCCTCAATGTGCCTCGCCCCAATGGAATGTAGGCAATTTCGCCGTGGCGCACGAAGTCTCGCAGCGTGCTAGTGGAAATACTGAGAAGTTTGGCGGTGGCGGCGAGTGTCAAAACTATCTTATGATCATTGGAGGCGGAATCGCTGGTCATTGGCGGCGCCTCCGCTTTTTCTGCGAAAGAAGCTGTAATGATCGCTCAAGCCGTACATCGGACAGAAACCCCTTCACCGCAACGGCACGCCCCTGGGAGCTCGTGGGCATGGCTCGCTGAGCCTGCCAGATGTCGAGCAGATCGCGTTCGCTGAAAAAGTACTCCCGGCCGATCATGGAGCACGCCCCCAGATCGCGGCCGAGCTTGATCATCGTCCGTCGGGATACGCGCAAACGTTCGGCTGCTTCGTCAGTTGTGTAAACGGTGTCGAGGGGAATCGTTGGGGGCATAAGCACCTCCGGCTAGAGACAGACCGTCGCCGCCGGCACGAATGCCGACCGCGTTCTTTTGGTCTCCTCAGTGTGGTGGTGCCGCGAACGGCTTGCGGGTTGGTGGACCGCGAGTTGTAAGCTATTTGCGCGAGTTGGTGCCGTCAAGAACTACGCGGCCCTTGGGCGCGTGAGGGGAAATCAATCGGCTTTACCTTTGCTCCGAAGCCTGGCCCTTGCTAGGCGCGCCTCCCGTTTCTTGCGCATTGCCTCTTTCCGTTCAGGTGTCCAATACGCCGGGTCCTTCATCTTGTGACTGATACGTTTGGATTTCCGAAGGTTTGGTGGCGGCACTGGATCATGGATCGGCGGTGATGGCTTGGATGTCCACAGCAAATCCCTGAACTCCTGTCTGAAGACCTCGCCGAATGCATCAGCGAGATCGTGCGCCTCATCAGGTTTGATTGTCTCTACAAAGAGGAACCATGCGTAACACTCGTCCCCGGTCCTCTCCATAATGTACCGCACAAAATGCCGCCCCACGACATTAGCGACGGCGATGCCGTCCCCCTCGTCGTCATCGTAGAGATCCAGCGTAAGTTGATCTCCGACAGTCGGCACCGTGCCCAACATGGCGGACACAGGAAAGGAATCGACCAATTCATACGCGCCGGATGTAACCTTCTCTAGGACGTAAATCTCATCCGAAATATTCTCAGCCATCGGGGGGGCGCTCAGCCTTGATCCCTGAGCGCAACGCCTGGACCGGAAGAAACATCGCCGTTGTCGAGAAAGGCTATGCCTGCCGATTCGAGGGCAGCCTGTATCGCGATCAACGTGACTTCCCGCGGCGCTCGCGCACCTCGCTCAAAGTCGACAATGGTTCGGAGGGCCACCCTTGAAACCTCGGCAAGTTGCTCCCTGGGCCACTCGATCAACGCCCTCGCGGCGCGGCATTGTGCCGGAGTAATCATAAAAAACACCTTATTGCACTTTTTGTGTTGACATATTTTGCGCGATGTTGCATCTAATATGCATACTTCAGTACGAAGTACAACACGAGGAGACCAACATGACCGCGAAGATCGCAAGATTAAGACCCGTGCCAACGATCGCCTTTGAGCCTGAGGAAGGCAAGAGATTAAGATGCCAGTCCGCTGAGACCGGCAGAAAGCAGGTGCAGGGCGCTGACGGCAGCCGCCCGCACCGCCCCTGGTCGCAGGACGCCTACGATCTTCAGATGAAGGCAAAGGTAGCCGTCACCTTGATCGGAGAGGTATTCAGCAACCTGAAGGCCATGGAAGATCTGCTCGAGTTCAAGCTGCGGGAAAACTCGGGCATTGATGAACTTGCCTTCCAGATCCATGAAATCAAAAAGACCACGGAGCGGCTGCAGCCCGCCTAGGTTTCAGGCACGCCGATCTGCGGCAGCCGGGGCTCTCGGCGCCGCGTCGCTTCATGAAGGCGATGACCACGGAGGCAGCGATGGACACGCGCGCTGGAAGGTATTTCAGGTGGCTTCTGTTCTGGCAGCAGCAAGGGCGCTGCTGCTACTGCGGAGAGCACGTACTTCTGACGTATCGACCTTACGACGCCGCGCGGCCATACGCAGCGACATTGGAACACCTGCATCGCCGCGCTGACGGCGGCACTGGCCACCGGTCAAACCTCGCGATGGCATGCAAGCGCTGCAACAATAACCGCGGCGATCGTGATTGGCTGAGTTACGCGTCCTGGCGACGCGATGAGTTTTAAGAACACAGAGCGCCTTTGCCACCACCAGCCGCCAGGCTGCCGGCTCACCACCGGATCAACGCGCTCACGGCGACGGCAGAAGCTGGCGCCTGCCCCTCGCTCTTCGTGGGCGAGGGGCATCAATCGAACTGGACATTCAAGCGGTGACAGCCCATCGTATTGACCTGCCACCCCTGTTAACACTGTACTTCCTCGATCTTCATCAATCGGAGGGCCTTGAGGCGTGCCTGTAGCTGCCAATGACAATTCACCTCTATACCTTTCTGAGGCATCGATCGCCGCCCGTGTCTTGGGTCCAAAAGCCCAGAAGCAATGGGATGCTCTTGCTGCCATTTGGGAGCGGGAAGGGCTGCCGCGCATCGATCCTATGACTGGCTGCCGGTATTGGCCTGCGGTGCGCGAGTTTCTCGACCGTCGCCACGGCCTTGGCCAGCGCGTTCTTCCGGCTACCGTCGACGGAGTGGAGAACTGGAATTGACTGACGCCCCCGGCCTCAAGCGCAAGAAGAACAAGGACGGAACCATCCGCGAATATTGGATGGCTCGCGCCGACCTAGTGAAGCGTGGCTATCGGCCGTCGAGCATCCGCCTCCACTATCCGGATACACCAGAGGGTCGGCTGCAGCTTGCTTCGCGCTGCCAGATCCTCCAGGCTGAAATGCTAGCTTGGGTCTCCCGCGGCGGCGTTGCCGCGCCAGGATATGACGGCACAATGAAGAGCCTGTCTAGCCTGTTTCAGGTGAACGAGGATTCGCCCTTCCATTCGATGAAATGGAACTCTCGCGAGAACTTCGTGAAGAGCCTTAAGATCATTGAGCACACCGTCGGCACCCGTCAAATCGGCAAGCTACTTGGACCTGATTTTAAGCGATGGCACGCCACGTGGGGGCTGCCCAAGGAGGACGGTAAGCCGCCCCGGCCGTGGCGCGCGAAACATACGATAGATGCTGTGCGGCAACTGATTGGCTACGGTGTTACTCTCGGATACGAGGACTGCTTCCGAGCCGACGCTATTCTGTCGAAGATCCGATTCAAGACACCCCCGGCACGAAAGGCGGTTCTGACCGATGAGCACGTCGCGGCTGTTCGTGCGAAAGCCCATGGACTCGGCTATCACGCGATAGCGCTTGCAACGGCGCTACAGTTCGCGCTCACTATGCGCCAGAAGGACGTTATCGGTGAATGGGAGCCCGTAAGCTCCTCTGAAGGCGGCATCCGTCACAAGGATACGATCTGGGTGAACGGCCTTCTCTGGACCGACATCGACGAGAACCTCATTCTCAGGAAGAAGCACGTGAAGACAGGATTCGAGGTGGAGCACGACCTGAAACTCCATCCGGTAATCCTTGAGGAGATCGGTCTGGTTCCACCAGAGAAACGCGTGGGGCCGATGATCATCGCTGAGACCACGGGAGAACCTTACAAGCATCGCACGTTCACGCAGCGGTGGCGCGTCATAGCAAACAAGGCGGGCGTCCCAAAGAACGTCTGGAATATGGATGCGCGAGCTGGAGGCATTACGGAGGCTTATGACCTCGGCGCCGCAGAGACCGATGTCATGAAGTCTGCCGGCCACAAGAACCGCCAGACAAGCGCGCGCTATAATCGCGGCACGCTCGAGCAGACGAGCCGTGTGGCGAAGATCCGCCAGTCGAAACGGACGGGGAACACGGAATAGGGGACGTCAGAGGGACGTTTGGGGGACGTCTATCCTAACTAATTGAAAAAGGAGCGGTAATTAGAGGAGGAAAACAGGATGCGGAACTGCTCCTTCGTCTCATGCGCCATCGCTGCATGGCAATAATCGATCACGGCGCTCCAGGAGGAGAGAACCTGCTTATTACGCAATTCGCTCTTGAGCATGCGATGACTGGCGGTG
>Ga0315914_1001031_pt1 | contig 39787 bp, 23 predicted proteins | sample MpolenodulesMG_FD_203920 | JGI IMG/M metagenome (GOLD analysis project Ga0315914, IMG submission 203920) | Medicago polymorpha root nodule microbial communities from Los Angeles, California, United States - elongated nodules | ecosystem: Host-associated > Plants > Roots > Nodule | place: USA...
TGCTTTTCTGACCGACCCCAATTACCTATCAACTTCTCATTAAAGGGTTGATCTATTGTCGGGAGTGTTGAAACAAAAATCTTTTTGATGAATGTTTTAATGATAACAAACTTTATGGAATAAACACTGAGTTTTATAAATAGTGATCTACTGATGTTTGCACTTGAGGCTTTTCACAGAAGTAGACAAGAAGTAATACCAACCAGCAACATCCCAAATTCAAAAGAAGATACAACGATTGTTTGAATCAAAAGAGTGTTGAGTGAAGATTCAACAAGAAGATGAACTTTATGATTAATTGATTCATCATCGTGACCGCACGGTTTTGAACAAAGCCTTAAAGATTTGAGGAATAAAAGGTTGATATTTGAAAGGTACACAAGATCACTCTTAAAGTCATATGACAAAACACAAATTGAGTTGTGTTACATACCTTGACTAACTTCAAGATATGAAGATTCAAGAATGATCTTTAAATAGTTTCTAAAGAAGTTTAAGAAAAAGACACAAAAGTTTCATTCAAGAGAATGATTGATTGTACCTTCATGACCACATACATGCCTAAACTAGAATATCTGAAAGATACTTAATAGACAAGAAACATTGTGTGAAATCACAAAGAGGAATTATGAGATGAATTGCATAATCAACAAAATAATTCAAGGTTAATTAACCGAGAATGTATTGTCATCTCATATAGAAGAGAACATTATCGACTCTGATGAAATAATGTTCTCATGATGAGGAAGCATATTACACTCGAAATTATTCTCATCATTTCATCAAAATGATTAGAATCAACTTTGAAGAGAAACCAATTCATGAATGAATTATTTATTAAGTCATTCATTAATGATATTGATTGGAAAAATATCAAAGAAGAAAATTCATGATGATATTCTTGAAGATTCTATCTTAAAAGATTTAGGATGATCGAAGAATCTTTCATCATTTTTTTTTAAGATATGATTTGGGAGAAAAGAAATCAATCAAAGGAATTTTTACTTTGAGAGAGGTTTTTCATGTTCTTACAAAGAACATTCTGGTCATACAAAGTGAAGAGAACATCCTCACTTGATGTTTTTAAAGATAACACATATTTACATTTATTATCTTGTTATCTACTAATGTGTTTTGTGAGAAATGTTTCATGAGAATGATCTCAAGAATGTTCTTGGCACAACACAAAGAAAGGGCATTCATGCAAAAGACAAAAGCAAGCTTTTATAAGGCAAGGCATCATTTTGATCAAGAAATTAAAATGTGTCTCACCATAAAAGAACATATGACTTATGCTTCTTTCTAGGCCTTAAAGATATTCTCGATCCATTAAGGAAAGAAAAGTCGATTTTTGCTCTTCTCCCAGCAAGTTTTGCTCCCACCTAGCCAAACTGACCAAAATACCTCCGCGCTAGTTAACCAACGCAAGTGTAAGAAAAAAACGAGACTTAGTTTTTACACATACGTGACTTAAGTCACGCTGCGTGAGTTAACTCACGCCGAAATTAACACCTGCGTGAGTTAACTCACGCTGGTTTTGTTTTTGCATTTTCACAATGTACTTCCTCCTTCTTTTAGCTTAAACATAGATGCAAGCACCACTCATGAATCTCCAAATTCAATTTACTAAACGACAATATCTAATCTTTTATACCAACATACAAAATCCCAATGTCATTATAGACATCATTCTCTTCTAGGTTATAGTGTCTTTTTAGCACATGTCAATTTTGTTCTCATTTTCATTCTCTAATAAACCTTTGCATTCTTCATTTTTTTTCCTTGTCTTTATTCTTCTTACTTTCATTGCAAATCACCATCTCTACCTTTGTTAGCTTCTCTGCCTTTAAAGCCTCAACTTCCAAATCAGTTCTTATAATCACAACATTTAAAACCCACTAAACCCTCGTTAGCTTCTCTGATTGACAAAGCACATGCCACTTGTGCAGATAAAAGCCCAAACCAAAGAAGTGAAAATGCAAAAACAAAACCTGCGTGAGTTAACTCACGCATGTGTTAATTTCGGCTTGAGTTAAATCATGCAGTGTGACTTAAGTCACGCATGTGTAAAAACTAAGTTCGGTTTTTTTCACACTTGCGTTACTTAACTAGCGCAAGGGTATTTTGGTCAGTTTAACTGGGTAGGAGCGAAACTTGCTTGGGGAAGAGCAGAAAACAAATGATCATAAGAAGCAAAATATCTCTTATCCAAATGACATACACATGAGATCATAACATGACATCACACATGTCACTTCCTAATGGTTGTTTTCACACAAACAAGAAGGCAACACCTTGCACATGTGTGTGACTCTCTCTTTTGCAAAGCTGGAACATTTTTCAAGTGAAAATTAAACATGCTTTTCCATCAAGCAACATGTTGGAGCGCAAATGCATTTCAAAATAAAACAAAGCCTGTTGTTTTATTAAGTGGAAAACAAGTTTCCAAAGGTTCTATAAATAGAGGAAGACATTCAAGTCTAAAACCAAGAGTTTGAAATACAAAGCATCTATCTTTCTCAAGCAAAAAGCTATCAAACTCTTCATCAATCTTTCGACAGACACAAAACAAACTCCATAATCTTTCACTATATTTTATCTTTATCTCATTTAATTGAGAACATCTTTTTGAGTTTGTGTTTGTAAAATATCTCTTTTGTTTGAGATATCATTTAAAATCCTTTTTGTTTGAGATTCATTTTTCTACCAAAATCCATCATCATACAGAGTGTAATCTAGATCTCAAGTCTATTGGGCTTAATAGTTTGAGATAGAAGAGTTCCAACATTTCTTGTGTGATCAAGAATTGTAGAAGCCAACTGAGGTCGATAATACATGGGTTATGGACTGATCTGGTGTGATCAAGACCTTATAGTGCTGGTTAGAAGTTTCTAATAGCCGAATACTATAGTGGATAATCTCGCACGAAATGTGGGGACTGGAAGTAGCCTGGTTTGGTGAACCAGGATAACTCTCTTGTGTTATACTTCTCTCTCCCCCCCCCCTCTCTCTCTCTTATCTTTACACGATATACACACACTATCACACACATTAATATTTAATTATCTCCCATAAATATCTAACGATAAACTAAAGTTTAAAACCAGCTTATAATATTGTATTATCATTCTCCCTTTATGTCAATCATTCTCCAGAATATTCTGGTCCTTGTTAAAACAAATTAAAACAGTTAAGCTTTAATTCAACCAGAACATTCTGGTTCTTGTCAAAACTATTTAATCATTTAAGGTTTCTTTAATCTAGAACATTCTAGTCCTGTTTAAATCAATTGTTATATATCTAATACTCTAATCTTGTTAGACTAACATTTACTAGGAACCTTCTTGAGTATATAAACTCATTTAAGTTGCAAGACTAAATTTTAAAAGGGTCACAATTCAAAGCCCCCTTTTTTGTGACTATTTCTTCCACTTCAGGGAGAACTCTCAACTAGATGTGGAACATCGATTTTGCATTGTCGGGAGGATCCTTAACCAATGACGAAACCTCTGTTTTGACATTGCTGGAAGGATCCTCAGCTAGAGGTTGAAACTTGGCTTTGTGATTACTGGGAGGATCCACAACTGAAGGTGCAATGTCTGACTTCATATTAGCAAGATGATCCACAAACAAAGGTGTAATGACAGGTGTCAAATTAGCGGAGGGATCAATATAAGCATCCATATCTAAAACAATGCATACAATTTTAGAAAAGAAATATGTTTATGTAAAGCTAATGTTCAAATTTTATAATCCAAACTAGGTATTTAAAATTTCAAATTATATAACCCAAACGACGTCAATACAAACATCTTAACCTTAATGAAACTAGAACACATAGAAATGGATTGAGGGAGGTTTTAAAATCACATTCTTTGCATTCAAACAAAAATAGTGTGTACAGAGTCGAACAATGATTGAACTGTGCTTAGAAATCAATATTTCATTCAAGATGAGGTGTTTTTCTTACATGCTTTAGAGAGAAAGAAGAGAAAGTTGGTGAAGGTGTGTCGTGGGAAACATGCACTTACATACATATCAAAATGTTTCAAATTCTATAATGAAAAAAACCAAAAAAATGTTCATTGAGTGTATAACTTCAAATGCGTAATTTTGTAAAAAAATTTTAAAAATTACACATGAAGGGTTCAATTGACAAAAATATTGCATTCAAATTTTATAATACAAAAAGTCCAAAACAAGTTTTAAATTGTATAATGTAAACAAGGATAAAATCGAAAACTTTAAGTGTACGCGAGAAGCGCTAAGCGAGCAGAGTCTGCATCTACTCCAGTTCCATATATTTCCAGCTCTGAAGCTCATATACTTCAAAATAGATGACGTACCGATATCCGATACGTATCATGCACAAATACTTGCCTGATACACCCTGATACGTATCAGAAGAGTATTTGGAGATTAATTTTTTATTAAAAAAAACAAATGTCCGATACTTTTTAGATACATTGAGATACACGAGGTATAGGCGGTGGAAATTTGATACGCGGGGATATGTGGTGTTTCTATTATTTATGGAATATATGTAATTGACTGCGTAACATTGTTTTCCTTGTAGGATATCTCATATATGCAATTGACTAATTCTCTTTATTATCAATATTACTTATATTTCTATTGTTGTCCACCGCATGTTTTGTGTCTTTTTGTTCGTTTGAGAACGTTGTTATTGTTAATTATCTTGTGAAGACAATTCTATTGTTGTGGCTTATCGTTGTTCTATGTCTGTTTGGTCTAGGATGATTTTGCTCTGTTTTTTTTTTTTTACTTTTGAGTTTTTAGCCCATCAATTGTATTTTGAGATTTAATATGTAGTTTAAATTTATTTTTTTATTAAAGAATCCCAGCCACATCATACCATCAATTTAAAAAAATTTCAGCATCGGTGTTGTATCGTAACGGCTAAGATTAAAATAACAAAATAAATAAATTATTGTTTTGAGGTAAAAGAAAATGAAAACACATTTGAAACACAACTTCCTGAACAGACAGAGTTTCATCACGTCTCTCGCCGCCGTATCCAACTCATTGTCTCGCCGGCGAGAAACATGTTTTCTAATTTTCAAACTTTTAATATCGGCCATTGAAAACTTTCGTAGCCACGTGTTGAAGATCTGTGCGAGTGACTAGATAACCGAACATATAGAAAACTGTAGCAGATCCACACACGGCCGAGAGGAACGTTGTCTCTAGAAACTACGGGCACCCTTTCGTTGCATCATTCATAACCTTGTCGCCACTGTAGCGAATAGAAACCCAGAAACTGTTCCAAGAAAACGATGAATTCTGAAAATGGCTACGAAAGCCACAATCAACCGCAACCGCAACCGCAACCTGCTGGTACACTCTAACTTCTCTCTTTCTCCTTTTCATCTCAAATCCGCAGCAATTTTTGGTTTAACTGAGCTTGTTACGCAACGCAGGTGAAAATGTCGCCGAAGTTGGATGGTACGTTCTTGGAGAGAATCAACAACAACTTGGTCCTTATATCTTCTCTGAGGTGCAAGGTAACTTCACTTCTCAGATTCTCACCAAACAAAGCCTTGTGTTTATGTTGAAATCAAACTTATAATAATTACTTTGCTAATTTACATTTCAGAGCATTTCTTAAATGGATACCTATCAGAAAATACACTTTTATGGTCTGAAGGAAGATCTGAATGGCAGCCTCTCTCTTCAATTTCTCAATTATGGGATGAAATTAACCCTCAAAGACCCAATTCGTCTTCAACTGCAGGTATAACTTTTTGAATTTTTTTTTCATACACTGTCAGCATATCGCATGAGGCACGCACTAATGACCATTTTACAACCATCATGAGGTGATTTGAAATCTGTATCTTGAGGTTATGATTGATTGGCAGTGTAAAAATTCTTTACACTAATGGTGTATATGAATTAAAGCTTAACTTTTTTCTAACTTCTATTTTTTAAAATTGATTTGCTTTTGGGTTTTTTGTTATTATTATTTACTGTGGACTTGGATACAATGTGACTTGTTATGTAGTTTATGCTGAGGCTGAAGATGTGGACGAGTTTGAAAAATGGCAAAAGGAGATTAAGGAGGCTGAGGCACAAGTGGAAGCTTCAGAATTCAGTGGTGGTGGTGTAGGAGAAGACGTTGAGAGACCTTCCACACCGCCTGATGGTGAAGAAGAATTTACTGATGATGATGGGACATATAAGTGGGATAAGAGTCTTAGGGCATATAAGCGGGTTCCTCAGGTTGGTACATGAGCTTTACATCATTATTATGTTCATCTATGCAATAAGCGATGTTCTTTGTTATATTATGAATAACATGAGATAGGTTTAAAGCTTAACTAAATTTTGATGCCTAGGATTTGGGGTTAGGTTTAATCAAGTTGTTAACCTTAGAGTTTTAACTATTATGCTCGAACCTTATGTGGTTCATAGGGCTGGTGTTCTTTATCTTAAACTGTTCTTTTGTACCTGATTTATTGAATACATTGGTTTTGAAATGACAGGTTCTTGTTTTAGATTTTGCATAGGTCACATAGGATCCCTGAAGGTGTAGCCCAGTGGTATGGGTTGGGACACTGAAGGTGTATTAAGGTGGACCCGACTCTAGTGTTCGACCCCTGTTGCTAAAATTTCCATCCCTCCCTAACAAACTAACTAGTAACTATTAACATTTGTCTATCTTAAATCGATAGTTTATGTTTGGCATCTTGTCAAATTGGTTCTTCAGACTCTGTAAAGCACAGACAGTTCATTTGGCAGAATCAAAACGAAAAAAATGAACCTTCTGTCTTGTTGATGGGATTTGTGTTATCTCATGCTATTCATTTTTGTCTGCTGTTTTTAGTGATTTGTGTCATAACAATTTGTTTTGCTTAAGAATATTAAAACAAGTGCACACTGCCAAAATAGTTCTTAAAAAATCTAAACCAAACAGACACTGCTATAAGGGGATAATAGAAGTCCGAAACAATTTTTTAAGGAAATGTATCCATATGGAAATATTTCTTTTTCTATCAATTTTATAACCAAAACTTTGATGGATAAAGCAATTACTTATTCAGAAAATAGATCTGCCGTTGCTTAGTATATGATCTGTATTAATCTCAATTTCCCTAGGTTTTATTTTATTGAAACCAAGGTTGTTGATTCTCTGAATGTATTTCTAGTTAAGCTGTTTTTTATTTTTTCTTTTGGGTGAGATCAATGAAATTGTTACGTGATAGGAGGAGGCCACGTCTGGTAGCGCTTTGCCTTATGGGGTTGAAGAGATGACCTTTTTGAAAGAAGAGGAAGTTTTTCCGATTGTAACTGATTCTGATGCCTCTAAAATTGTTGAAGATAGTTCAAAATCGAGTGTTTCTGCAACTTCCATAAAGGAAGAAACAACTGAAGCAAAAAATACCAGTGCGGTAGCTGTTGGGAAGAGGAAGCATTCAGATAAACCAGAAGAAAAGAAGGTATCCGCCGCTATCTGTTCATCTTATTTATATAAATGGCTTCACCCCGCTTAATTTTTCTCATCTTTGTTGCTTTCACTTAGAAATGAGGACCTCTTTTGGGAAATAAATGACATCTCTATTGACCTCTTTCTGTTCCAGGAAGCTAATAAACCTCCTGACAGTTGGTTTGAATTAAAGGTCAATACACATGTTTATGTCACTGGGTTGCCTGAGGATGTTACTATTGATGAAGTAAGCATTAACTTTTGTTTCACTTTACCTGAAACTACTTATATTCATTGCAAAAACTAACATGGGCAATATTGTAGGTTGTGGAAACATTTTCCAAGTATGGAATTATAAAAGAGGTACCTTTTTATTCCTATATTCCCTTGTTGAATTGTAAAATCAAACTATAATGCTAGGTACATATCGGTGTTTCATGTTTAGGATTACCGTAAAAGTATCTGTTATATTTAATTAAGGAAAACACAATCGGCACTGTAAAGTATATTGCCAAAAGTATGGATTAACATTTCTACACATGGAAGACCAAAATATATTGCATATTATCAGGTTTAACCTTTTAAATGCTTTCATGTGATTTATTTATTTATTTATTTATGAATGGCCATATATTTTTTATGAGGATTTGGAGAGCCCCTTCCCTTTTCTGGGCACATGTGCTCAGCAATACACTGACCAAAAAAAAAAAATAACACAAGGCCAAGCAACTCCTTAGAACTAGCTCTCACCAAAAGTGTCTTGCCAAAGATTAAAAGGGCGACCCGGTGCACTAAAGCTCCCGCATACGCAGGGTCTAGGAAGGGGTCCCACCATTTTTGTTGTATTGTATGCAGCCTTACCCTGTTTTTTACACAAGAGGCTGTTTTCAGGACTAGAACCCATGACCTTTCAGTCACATGACAACAACTTTACCAGTTGCGCCAAGGTTACCCTCTGTCTTGCAAAAGATTGTTGTTTAAAAAAAAAGTTCATTATAAGGTGGTAATCTGTGAATGTTCTTGAAAATATCAGACTAGCTATTGGAGGTTTTGGTAGCTCATCCCAGCTTCATATGAATTGCATGATTGAACTGATTCTGTTTGAAACAGGATCCAGAAACCAAAAAGCCCCGTGTTAAGCTCTATGTTGATAAAGAGACAGGAAGAAAAAAGGGAGACGCATTGGTTACATATCTTAAGGTAACTCTTTCTCTAGTTCTGCCTGTGATACATAGCTTTGAATTTGTCAGGGTTTGCAATTATACATTTGCGTATATCAGGAACCATCAGTGGCTCTAGCAATCCAACTTTTGGATGGTGCGCCTTTTCGGCCTGGTGATAAGATTCCGATGTCTGTCTCCCTGGCTAAATTTCAGCAGAAAGGTAGGCTTAACTTAATTTTTTATACTTCATTAGCAGTGTTTTTATAATTGTACTTGGCTATAGTAAATCCACCTGTCAAAATCATAGTTTAGTTAACTATCACTCCTGCTGGTGCCTGATGGAGCTTTCTTTATATATGCAGGAGAGAAGTTTGTATCCAAGCAAGTAGACAAAGACAACAGACGGAAAAAGAAAACGAAAAAGTTGGAAGACAAAATGCTTGGATGGGGTATGCTTGGTTGCCAACTTTATTCAAGTTGATCTTTCAGAAAATTTATTAATCCCCAATTCATCTTAATTTTAGCCTAATTCCCCTTTTTCATTTAATATAGGTTTACCTTCTTGTAGATATTTTTCCAATTTACCAGATGGTGTAAATGGATCAATACTTTAACCCATGTCCGTTGATCCTTGAGTTCACTGAGTGCATTTTGGAGCTAATTAATTGATTTCTCATTGAAGTTTATATGTCTTAGAGCCAGTTTCGATAAACATTTCCATAAATACTGATAGGAAAAGAAAAATTGACATGTTCTTGTAATGACTACAAGTCTTCTAACTAATAGCTCCTCGCATACCTTTATATCAACTTTTGCATCTCAGCTTTTTAAGAAGCTACCTCATCTAGCTTTTTCATAAGTATCTATAGATTCATATTTCATAAGTTAGGAATCAAGTACTTATCTCGATTAAGAAACTTCCATAAGCTCAAAGCTAATTCAAATTTGGATATAGTCTTTGAATTGTATATGTACCGTAAACATTGAAAATTATTTAAAAAGATTCGTGCTAGAATCTATCCATGTCTTCCAATTTGCTTCTGGTGAGTGTGAAGCAAGAAATCATGCTGTGGTCAAATGTTAAAAATCTTTCCATCTCAGTTGTATGTTTAGTTTAGAGTTTTTGGCTGATTTGGAGTTTCTGGATTCATTTTCTCAGTTGAGTTTCTCATTTACTCTGCTTATTGTGTACTAATGTGATTTTCATTGTATGGCACAGGTGGTCGTGATGATTCAAAAGTTTTAATTCCAACAACTGTTGTCCTTCGCTATATGTTCAGTCCTGCTGAAATGAGGGTTGATATTACTGAGTTTTTCTTGTGTCTTATATACAATTATCACACCAGTGCATCGCTACACATGTGACCATAGCTGCCCATCATTTTGGATTTGGTTATATTGATTACAGAAACAAACTTCTATTAAAAAAAATTGTTTAGAAAGTTGTCTTGTAATTATAGAAATTAAAGATTACAGCATCATTGATTCTTTTACTTTTAACAATTATAGTAGGATTTTCTACTTCACATACTACAGTCAATTTCAGTTTGCTCTCTCAGTATTGCAATTTGTTGGTGCATTTTCTCATATTAGACACTTTCTAATATTGCCTAATCTGTTCAGGCTGATGAAAATTTGCACTCAGAACTAGAAGAAGATGTTAAAGAGGAATGCACGAAGCTTGGACCTATAGATGCAGTCAAGGTAGTCAATCTTTTATGCCTTAAAAGATTAATGTAATTGATACTCTTCATAGATCTCCTTTAACCATATCCTATTTTCAGGAATTTTTGTGCCCCATACCTGTACCAATAACAGTGATACTACTTTCTGTTCTTAGATCTGTGTTCCTATTGTATTTGACTTTTAATTTTGCTGCTGTAATTCCATGTTTGCTGCAGGTATGTGAGAATCATCCTCAGGGTGTTGTTTTGGTTAAATTCAAAGACAGAAAAGGTGCTCAGGCGTGCATAGAATTGATGAATGGAAGATGGTAATTAAATCCTTGAAAGTTTATCTGTTTTCTTCCTCTGCACTTTCGCAGTGATTTTTATGCTTTATTAACAAGTTACCTTGTCATATAAGCAGCATAGCCTACTTGGCATGTTGACTTTCTTTTGTTGGCCTTCTCTACATCTTGTTTTAGTATTTATTCAACCAATTAAGGTACCATTAAATGATTAAAATAGTAACGTAACTTGTTTTGGATATGCTAAACCTATGAGCTTTTTCGAGGGTTAGGCATTAATATCAGTAAGGTGGAATGTAGTGAAACATTTTCCTTGTGGGTAAGGCATAGGGATAGAGCTGTCGTCTTAATTCTTACTGTTACAGTGTTGCAATGAAATTGGAATTTTAAATTTACTGAAAAAGTAGAAGAATAGCTTCATTTTTTAAATGCTTTCACTTTTCATTTTTACATATCCCGAGGATATTAACTTTTGTCATACTTTTTCTGGTGTATTTATCAGGTTTGGTGGTAGACAGATACATGCCAGTGAAGATGATGGTTTAATTAACCATGCCACGGTCCGGGATCTAGAGGAAGATGCTAAGCGATTGGAGCAGTTTGGTGAGGAACTTGAAGGTGAATGAGTTAGGCGAATAATATTGAACCAGATTCACAGTTCCTAATAAGTCCAGGCCTTGAAATATTGCAAGAACCCCGAAGCTCATGGATTACTACGTCATTGTCCTTGCTTTTTGCAGTTTTGCAAATCACAATGATATATTAGTTCTCTTGTATCATTGGAAAAGAAAAAGGAAATTATAGGAGGAAATAACTTACTAATTTGACTGCCACATCTTATTTGGAAAATTGTGACATTCGATACGTGCAGCATCCAAATCATGAGTATTATGACACATGACAATGTAGTTAGATTTGAACTGTTTGATGAATTTAATTAGTAGCCGAATGGGAGTTGCATTCGATAATGATGTTATATTGTTGCATTAGATGATGGTATTATATTGTTGCATTGCATTTGATGATGTTGGTTGTTATAATGTAAAAAAGCTGCAACTTGCCATGTGATGTGAGATTAGTATTGATTTGAGAAATAGATTTTCTGCAGTTGCAAATTTTGATAATCTGATGAGTTATGTTTTAAAGCTGATTTATTGCAATGTATTGAGCCATTTGATCTTTAGTGGGCAGTTGAGGATAGAAGACTGTAACTGCAGAGAATTTGGGACCGTTAATTTGATGACTGCAGTAGATTTCACAATTTTCTTTTTTCACCAATTCAATGGATGAAAAATTTACTGTACCATTTAAAATAGCTTGTTAAATAAAAAAAATATTTTACCAACAATAACCTAAGCGCTACTTTGCTCACAAGTTTCACATATGTATATACAGTACTAAGATGTGGAAAAGATGATCATGCATGATGATGATGATGATATAGACAAGTGGGTTCGAAAATATGATCAACATATTGAAAGATAGCAACCTATAATTTTAGTATCTAATTATTGAGTTAAAGCGACATTTACTATTAGAGTGAAGTTGGTTTACCCTAATAGTATATGTTCTTTTTTTTGTTTTTGCATTTCCTACTAACAAAATCATGTGACTCTGTTAAAAAATGATATGGCAAATAGAAAGCCACGTGAATGTTCATATACATACATGGGTTTTTTATAATTTGATTTGGTATTGTGTCAGATTACGAAGTTCAGTTAACATGGTCGTCAATCCTAGTCAACATCCCCTTAATTGTTGTTGTTGTTTGCTATGCCTTCACAAACTTTGCTTTTTAAGAGGTAATTTTTAAAATTTTAAGATTGGTCACAATTCTAACTATGAGTGGTGGTACTGGTAGCAGAGTATTAAGTAACCCAAATTTTAGTTGAAATGAAAGAGGAATGTAAATTGAACATCGGTTCAAAGGGTATCTATATTGGTTTGGAAAAGTGTACATGATTATGGAATGATTTACAATCTTTGACTTCTGATGTTGGTAGTTTCTTGCACCTGATGTTTAAAGCTGCCGACACCCTCCACACTAATAAACCCTTCCTGCCTGTTACAATCTTATGGAGTATTTGGAAGAGTGAAATTTATAGCTATGAAAATGAGATGATACCATTGAAGCTTCCATTCACGTCGTATACCATTCTTGAGCGATGATCATTGATTGAAAACTGGTGCAAAAAGTAAGCACTCAGTCACCTTTCTTGTCTCACTGTATACTTTGATGGAATAAAGTATTGGGTGCATTTAACATGGGAAAGGTGAATTTTAACCTCTAAATATTGGTCAACAGGTTGCAATTTTTTGTTTGTTTTTGATGGTTTTGACAAAAAAAAAATTGAGTGGAATATTAAATCAAACTTTGAATTACACCTCCCATCTAAAACAACATTACTATCTACACCACTAAAAACAATAATCAAAATGACAAAATCAATACACTTCACCACCCTCACTCACGTGTTTCTCTTCTTTAGAAACTCAATTTCCAACGAGAAACAAAAACTCAATTCACTGCTTCAAATTCAATGGCAATCACACACATGTTCAACTGAAAATTGCAATTATCTCTGAAAGTTAAGCTGAGATCTATGCCACAACGTTTTTCCTACAATGTTGCGAGGAAGAGATTGAGCTCAGAACTGTATAGCACAAGCTTTTTCCTACCATTCCATCCTGTTTATTGGATCATATAAACAACATAATTTCATCATTTTTTTTTATTTTTTCTAAACCTTCAACAACACAACACTCACATCTTATTCAATTTCTCACAAAAGCAAACCCGACCCATTCCTTAAAATCATCAATTACCTGTTTTTTTCCATTAATAGCGACCAAGTTGTTTACTTGAAGCAGTTAATAAAACAAAGCAAGTAGCTTTTGAGAGTAGAAAGATAAAGGTCCCTGTTCTATTTTTGACAAAAAAGTTTCAAAAGTTGAGAGTAGAATGGAAACAAAACAAAGCACGATTTTGGCTGCGTTAATGCTTGCCGAAAAGGAGAATGGTGGTCATGGTGGTGTGTTGTTGGAGAAGAAGGTGGAATCGTTTTGTGTGAAATGTATAGTCAGAGTCAGATTAATTCTATTGCCACTTGACATGATATTGACCCTTGGATGTATCTTATAAAATAAAATTAAAATCAAATTTTGCCAAAAAAATAATAATTATATTCAATTTGTGGTGGGGTCTAAATTTTTATGGTGTTGCAAAACCAAAAAGTCTACAAAGGGTAGCAAGTCTTAGATCTCAACCATTCAATTTTTTTATTATTAAATCAATGGTAAAAAAGTCACTTTTCTCATGGTGGAAAAGGATTAACCTTTTCCATGGTAAGTGCCACCTAAAGTATTAACCTAACAAATTAACTACTAATATTTACCATTGAAAAAAAAGAAAGAAGTATACTCTTGTTGAATGACATTGTCATAGTCAAAGGAAAGTCAAGTTCAATATTGCATCATATGCTTTTCCTCCCACTAGAAAAGAGTTGATATTAGAGTGTGTCTTTCGTGAAGATCATAGTTGTTTTATGCTAGCCAAGACATTGTGTGTCTAAAATTTATATGCTAAATTAGATTGTGTATCTTCTTTGTTCTATGTTTGGCCAGGACATTGTGTGTCTCCTTATCCTCCCTTTAATATAATTTAGGCAAAATTACACGATTAGTCCCTTAACTTAATTTTAGGTAACACTTTAGTCATTTACCTTTTTTTTGTCATAATTTAGTCATTTATGTTATAAAATGACAATATCTTATCATTTTTCATATGCACACTTACCATGATAATTCTTAGAATTCTAAAAATTCTAAAATTATTGTCACGGATTCTAAATTATATCAAATTCTAAAAATTCTAAAAAATTCTTCTTTTATTTTAAATACGGATGCACACTTTTTTTGCGAAAAAATTTAGTGACAAACAATTCACCTCTTAAAGTAAATAAGTGGGGTATTCATGATTAAATCCCAGAACACTATGTGACGCCTCTTCACACTTTTTTTCTTCTCATCCATCATAATTATGATCTTTGACTAAGTGATTTCTTTATGTGCACAAGATAATCTAAATTATTAGATGAAAAATGATTATTGTACATTAGTAGAATGTATACACCTTAAATTATATGTCATTTTGGAAAATAATTTGTTCCAAATTATATTTCGTTTTATAATACCAATAAAATATTAATGTTACTTTTTTTATCGTTAATTATTTATTATTCTTTTTTAAATGCTTTCATCATTAATGATAATAATTTTGTAAAACAACTCATAATATCTCTATCGCATATAAAATTAATTGATTCTCATCATCATAAAAGTGGTTAATGTAAGAAAAAATAAAAATAAAAATACAAAGTGATGCACTCGAATAATTAATACTGGCGTAATAAGTTTTTCCCCTGAGGCGCAAAGAAACGTTGAAATCACATACAACGGTAGATCCCTTCTCTTTCTCATTTGTTTGATTTGTTTCGTTCTCCTTCAAACCAAATCCCTTTCCTCCTTCAATCGCATATCATCATCACGGTATATATAATATTCTAAACTTCGCTCTTCAATTTTATTTATTGCTTATTATTGAAATGTGTTCGCGTTTCATACCCCCACCCCACCCCAATTTCATTCATTAATCTATATATCACTTTACATTATAAACTTGTCTCAACTTGATTTTGCTTTTTCATTTCTGTTATTATTAAATTGTGTACTTCCCTAACTTGTTGCGAGTAAATACATACATGTAAAGAATTAGTTGGATTGTATATAACCATATCATCACATTCGTTCTGCACCAATGTCCGTTCATGTGGTGTCAGTTCTGTGGTAAGAGCTTGACTTTGTAACCTCGAGGGACAGAGTTCAAATCCCATATGGGACAATGTAGAATTAGAAATGAATGCATTAAAAAGTCGGTTAGGAGTGTGGATTAGATAGAGGACAGTCCAATAATTTGAGATAGAGAAGGGATCCATTTCTCTCATCATGTAAAAATATGGTTTTTCTTTATATATCATTAATTTCTCTATCTGGGCAGCCTTTTTTTTTTTATAGGATTTGTAATAGGATATTACAGCGTCTTTTCATCCATGTAACTGACGTGACGTCACTTAATGAGAAAAGGCTTTTGTTTGTTGTTAAAGGTTTCTACATCCTTTTTAGTTTGTGAAGCAAAATTTATTTAGAGGTCCAAACTCCAAAAACCTCTGCCTTGTTTGGTTTCAAGCCCAAAGGGATCTAATGTCCAAGGATGTGCTAGATATAAAGCCATTTGGGTGCTTTTACTCTGTATAACTTCTGTGCTATAATTTGGCAACAAGTTTTCAAACACTTCAGTCGTGTTAGTTAGTTACATGGATTACTGATACCATAGAAATCATCTCCTTTGAATCACGATTCTTGATATCGTCTTGCCTTTGGTTATATATACGGGTCTACCTGTCTTATTTAATGCTTAAAGCTGTATCCTTTTTTTGATTTCTTTGCAAGAATGATCTAATACATTTTGACATATTAACAGGGTTTGATATTATAAAGAGTCGAAGGGTAAGTTGAAGTTCAAAGGACTGAGGGGAAAACAAGGAGAAAAGTTGTTTTAGGTATTGACATATGTTGACTTTACCTCCTGCAGAACTTTATATCTAGATATATCTATAAAAATAACTCGTCCCAAATGATTTAGCCCTTTTAGAGATTCGCCTCAAGAATTATAAAACACGTAAGCCACAGTTGTATTTGCCAACAAATGGTTTTCAGGGGACAAATAAGTTCACTCTAAAAAAACTGGTGGGTTGAGTTGTGCTAATGTTTAGAAAGTTACTGATCTTTTTCGTTTTACTTCCCTCCCTCTGCATGAAGTTTACTGCTTCATTGATCTAAGCATAACTGGGCTGTTGGAAGTGACTTTTTGCAGGCTAAAATAACTATCAGCCTTAATTTGGGAACCTGTTTGCACATAAATCTCATCAACAAATTTAGCATCCATACTTTGATTTTTGTTATGCTAGGAGGAGAAGATTTGACAATCTGCCTTTTTTTTTAAATATTTTATGTTAGGAAGAAAACATAATATGTAGAAAACCTTTCATCGTGTTTTAAAGAAGGCTAAAAACAAGATGATGAAACCAATATTTTCGGGGAAGTTCAATAACCTTAGTTGGAAGACTTCTGGATCGTTTGATCAATCCTTTTCCATTCCTGAAAATGTTATCAACTTATTACTGTTCATCGTCTTTTATTTTTCTTTTCTTCACATATGCAACCTCAAGGTGGAAAGGCACACAAGGAACCCGTGGGTTCTAAGCCACCCTGTAGCACGTTTTGGCGTGTTATCCGTATGCCAAGGAAAAAATGATGGCACTAAAAGCATCTATATGATAGAAACTGGTACCAAAATACAAATTAATATTAAAATTACAATAGATTCTCAAGAAATTTGAGAGTCTTGGGTCTCCCCCTCCAACAATTCGAGAGCTTGGTCTCTCCCAACTAATAACCAGTCCCAAATAAAATGCCTACTGACATTGTCCTTCAGATTCCCTATTTATCTAGTAACTTATTCTCTAGTAACTGCCTAGAAACATAACTGCTTCCTAATAGATAACTGTTGCACATTAATATAATAATTACTGGCTAATAAAATAATAACTGTCTAATAATAGTAGGCCTAACACCATACCCCTCTAGAACATGATGTTTCAGATATATCATTGAAAAATTGAAAGTTGAAATTTTTTGCTCTCTTAAATCTTCTCCTCACAGAATTAAAAAGCTCTAAATTTTTCTGGTTTCATTCACCCATCATAAACTATGGTAAATTCCGTTTGTCATCATGTGTGAGTAACATTTTGGCATTAAGGGATGATATCTTCTTTGTAAACTTAGATTATCCCCTATCCGCTTTTTGGTCATGTTGCTAGATCTGTAGTTTATTGGTGACAGTTATAACTATTTATGGAAATGTATTTCAGGGAAAGATTATCTCTGATTTGATTCTCACTAGCAGTATTTTTTTTTCTCAAGAAAGAATTATGGAGAATTAAATGGAATTATTTTACTAGAAAGAATAGCCACTAGCTTTAATAAAACTAATAGAATAAACAGAACCTTTGCGGATAAAACTTATACTCCTCCTTTCCCGTCTGGGTATAATTTTGACTACAGTTGTATATTAAAAACTGATGCTTTCAGGTACTCCCGAAAATTTTGATTCATCTGGACAGAGGTCTGGATGCTGATGGTGGATGCACTCTACGGTAGAAACACCCAACTGTTGCTTCATAAGGTATAGATCATATAATCTTAAGATTTATTTTTTGGAAATACACAATTTGTTACTCATACCTGTTCTGTCCTCTAGATTTCTTTTGTAGCTTTTGCTCTCATGTTTCTGATCCTTGTTCTCATCTTAGGTGATATTCTAGTATTGGAGAAAACCAGAATCTATGATGGTTGTTTATTGTTGATTTGTTTCTACCCACCGGCAAACCAGCAACTCTTAGGACTCACATATGGCTTTTTGTAATGAAGAAGAGAAGACCGAGGATTACCTTTTCAAAATTGTTTTAATTGGTGATTCAGCTGTTGGGAAATCAAATTTACTTGCAAGATTTGCCAGGGATGAATTTTATCCTAATTCAAAGTCAACTATAGGAGTAGAGTTCCAAACTCAGAAAATGGAAATTAATGGGAAGGAAGTTAAAGCGCAGATATGGGACACAGCTGGGCAAGAGAGGTTCAGAGCTGTTACTTCTGCATATTATAGGGGTGCAGTTGGAGCACTTCTGGTATATGACATTAGCAGGCGTCAAACGTTTGATAGCATTGGTCGATGGCTTAACGAACTTCACAGTAAGAATTATAACTATGTTTGAATCTTTCTTTGCCTTGAAATTTTTCTTGTTCTTTCTAATTTTTCAGTAAATGATCAGGAACTGTTAATTTCTAAATAAACTTGACATTGGTACAATATAGAAAACATTTATGATACTAAAAATTAATGGCCCTTTTTAGGGAAAGTTTCATAGCCTTATAGTACTTATATGGTCCTATATCTATACTATATATAAAGAAAATAGCCCCTTTTAGGAGGATTTTGGCCTGACTTTTTTGTTATTTTAATTATACCCTTAAACAAATTTTCTTATAATAATGCTATATTGTTGGTGTTATTAAAAAAGATAAAAACTTTTATTATATTTGTTATATTATTGTTGTCGTTGAAAAAGATAAATATGGTTTGTTGAGTTTGTTACATTTGAAAGTCACAAATATCTATATCTATATTTATAATTTTAATATATATATATATAATATCGTTTGTAGTTTACTCGCAATTTTTTATATAAAATATGGTTGATAATCTACATGCGTTAGCGCAATAAAAAGAGCGAAAAGACGGGCACGTGAGTTCTCGTCTTTTTGCTAGTGTAAATAAACAAAATTATACCTCTTCATGCTTCCATGAGGCGATTTTATTTTGTTAATACTGAATTGCAAATTTTCATTTGAATAAACCTTCAATTTGATCTCTAAAGTATCACTTTCTTTCTCCTACTTAGTTTCTAAAGTTTTTATAAAGAATAAGTAATCTTTGAAGTATATGGAATTCGTCACTTTAGTATCTGCTTTTAAGATGCTAGGGACTAACACGCCATATTTTCATATACTTAGACAAGTTAGACTAAAATGAGGGATGCCATATACGTTTTTTTTAGAGACTAATTATTTGTATATACTTTAGGGACTAAATTGAAGAGAGTGATACTTCAAAGGCTAATGGTTTACTCTCTTCATTTTAGGTTCGTAAGCTACTTCACCAACAGTGTAAAGTTTTATTGTGTCTTTTCATTTGAATTTGAACTTCTGCATTTTTATGCCGGTCTTGTTATTCTTCGACATACATGTACACACATGCCTAAGAGTGTACCTTTTATGCCAGTCTTGTTAATCTTTGGCATACATGTACACACATATTGATGGTTGTTTTCCTTTGATTCAAAAACATGCACTCACATATATTGGTGGTTGTGAATATGATGAAATGATGATTAACTGTACTGGTGTATTATTTATCAGCTCACTCTGATATGAACGTTGTCACAATACTTGTTGGGAACAAGTCAGATCTTAAGGATGCAAGGGAGGTACCTACGACGGAAGGCGAGGCGTTAGCTGAGGCACAAGGTTTGTTCTTTATGGAGACATCAGCACTTGATTCGTCAAATGTAGTTGCTGCTTTTCAAACAGTTGTAAAAGAAATCTACAACATATTAAGCCGGAAGGTTATGATGTCTCAAGAGCTCAAGAAAGATGACGCTTCCTGGATTGAAAATGGAAAGACTGTTGTTCTACAACAAGAAGGGGATCAATCAGCAGAAGGGGAGACAAAAAAGGGTTGTTGTTCGAAATAGGTTTGATAGCATAGTGACTCCAAAACTATGTTCTTATTATAAGTTATTCAACCAAACCTGAAAATGCCGCTACGTTAGTCAGGATTGATCTTAATGTTTGCTCAAAGGAATTTTGGAGTAGAAATTGTGAATGCACTTCCAGCACAATTAAAAGGATTGAAAACACAAATGCAGCGCCACAGTTTCATTAATTGAACACCTGCAAAAAGTTAATAGACAGGAAAATGGAAGAGTTGCTCATAATGAGAAGTGACGCCAAAATGTCTGAAAAATAAATTTTTCTTGCATGCTTAAACTCATAAAATTACTCCTTTTTTATTTTTATTTTTAAAATCTGCACTATTACATTTAGAACTTTAAATTTTTAAAAATTTAGACCTAACATTTTCTAAAATTTGTGTTGGTTTTACTACTATAAAAATTTAGACCTAACTTTAATTGTTTTACAAATTTTCTATTTTCATTCCCTAATATTTTCAACAAATTTGCTTCTTGAATGAATGATTATTAGAATAACTTAAGTCAAAACTCTTTTTTACGGTTCATATTTGAGTTTAATGATATGTTGGGCACTATAAATTAAAGAGTGTTTTTTAGAAATAAATAACCCAATGTCTTTTTATATTATACTATAATTGATGAAGGTCACATATAATAGGTAGTCATAAACAAATGGACTTCCATTATACAAAATTCATAGCAAATAATGAGACGCCAGAAGCTATGAAGTTCCAAAATATCAGAAAGTGAGTCTACATCCTTAAGAAAACTCTGCCATCCCATTTGTTTTGTTCAACTCAATATCAGAAAGAACAAGCACACAAAAAAGTATGAAGACTAAAATCAAATTCACTGGCAAAAGACATACAATGATATTAAAACAGACTTAAAACCTAAGTACAACAGAGAAACTTAGGATAGCTCTACAGTGCAGTAACACTACAAAGATGAAGCTAAAGAGTCAGGACTATAGATTAAAACTCATGCTGATTTTACAAGGACAAAAACTATGTGTAACTCGTAGTTACTAAATAGAAAATAAATATTAATATGTTTCATTGGTGTAATTTGTTTTGGGGACAATATTTTTCATAAGTTACTGTGTAATAAGATTTGTGTTTTTTATATTGCACTATTACTGTGTATGGATTGAGGAAACTCCTAGATGTAATTCTGTTTCGCCATTCGATTTGATGCCCACGTCCAGAAAAAAACCTTTGTATGTTTTGATTCCCTTTTAATCTAAATGAAATGCATAAGCTTTCATTTTGCTTTGCAAAATATTGTTGCAATGAGGTAAACTACTCCCATAACCATTAACAGATCATACAAAGTATCAGATAACATTCTATCCACATATACCATTGAAGAAAATAAAACCCTAAACTTTGATGAAATTTATGTTGAAGCTATCCGGTTCCTGGCCTATATTTATGCTATTTTTTTCGTACTTTCAGCCTCTATGCAAGAATCACCTGACATATCAGCTTGTTAATGTTTTTTTTCATCATCTAATCCAGTACTGTACCTAGGTGTCACTGAATAAAATAGAAACATATAATGCAAATTCTGGTTGTGTTTAAACCTGTAAAATTGTACCTCTAAAAAGAACCTGTAAAAGTGTAGCATAGTACAAACCAGGTAGATACACACTAATACAACAAATTATAAATTACATAAAACTTCACTTTTTTATTTTAAAATAGATAGAAGCAAGATCAACATCGAAAAGGTCTTGCAATCCTTGAAAGGAAAACTCTCGCAACATGTTGCAAACAATACATCACAAACAACTCACTCAAATCTCAAATAAAAAGTAACAAAGTATCTTGAATCAATAACTGAGGTTCCATATTCCATTATTAAAGAAAGACTACATTTTTTTTTTCACTGGGAACAAACATGCCAAATCAAGAACATAAGGATGCTACTTTTGCAAAAGTTCGCTTCGAGAAATCAAATTCCATCACAATCGAAGCCAACGACCTACAGATGATCAACAAATTATTACTATTGTGGAGATTAGACTGCTCAGAATGAAAGGATTCCAACCAAAAACCTCTTGAGGACACAACACAATAAAAACCTTATAATAATTGATGTAGAATAAAAAAAAATACACAGCATATGCCAGAAGGGATGTAAAGCGAGGCAAAATAAATTAAAAAAATTAGGAAAAATAAAATAAAATTTACTTTGATGACAGAACCAGAAATATTGCCAATACATTTTTAACAATTATATGAAAGAAAATGTTCACCTTTTTTGTAAGTTTGAAGGCGTGTGATTTCTATCTCCTTAGTCCTTCAAGTTTTGGATTGATTTACCTGACAAAGATTAAATTCTGCAAAGGGAACATCCCACAAATTGAGAACTTCAAGCTTCTCTAAGTGTTGGATCCCAGAAGGAACTATCTCGAGGTTGGGCATTCCGAATAACTCAAACTTTTTTAGAGAATGCAATGCTCCTTTATCGATAACAATTGAATTCTTGTTGCGCAAGTCTCCAATGTACAGTTCCTTTAGATTTTGACAACCTCCATCATGAAAATGTAAACTTTCGCCTTCATAAGCATTGAAGATGATTGACAGGGACAACAAGTTTGGCATGTTTTCTAAATGCTTAATTGGATCATCAGTTAAGAAGGAATTTGCTAAATCATACTTAACAAGATTTTTAAGTTGAGGAATCCACTCTGGAAACTTGTTCAACTTGACACATAGTTTAAGATTTTGAAGCATAGGTGGAGGCGAAACCAAATGTAAATCAATGACATCAAAAACCCTATCAAATCCCATTCCTGACACAATGCATAATTTCTCCAAATGTCGCATCTCATTCAATGAGGAAGATAAAGCGCTTGAATGTTCTGCCCTCACATGAAACAAGCTCAACTTCCTTAACTGCCTTAGCTTTCCCAACTCTTTAATTAATTCTATTCCACCCTTACCAATTTTCACTCCACTCAACGTTTGTAGAGATTCCATGCATCCAATAACATCCTTCAAATGAAACAAAGACATCATGTGGCCCAAAAGATGGCGTAGCTTTCTAAGCTTGCTAATCTCCTTTGGTATAATAACCCTACGATGATAATATAAAGCCCTTAGATCCAAGGTCTCCAGATTTAGGAGAATACCAATCCATTTGGGAAGTGCATATTGGTATTGTCCGGGTATATGCTTGAAGCTTAAATATTTCAAGTGGATCAGACTTCTAAAAGGTTTAAAATCAATAAACAATCTGACATCTTGAAAATTAAGCACCTTCAGTGTCCTCTGCTTTTTTAATATTCTTTTCAGGTTGGATTCCTCTACATAATTTGATTTATTTGTAAAAAGAAATAGTGACCGAATATGTGAGTTTTCAATACATGCTCTGAAATCACTAGAGTCAGTTGCTATTGATAGGCGTCTAATAGTTCCACTTAAAGATGAATGACCATCTTCATTGAAATGCTTGCAGAAACTTAAATCCTCACACTTTTCAAGGATTATCATACGTATCAGATCATAAACACAACTTTTAGATTTTCCATCAATCGTAATTGAGGATACTTGCACCAAACTTCGATGAATCAACTCTGTTAAATATCCTTCTGCAACTTCTTCCAAAGTCTTCCCACTTCCATCCTTCACAAACCCTTCAGCTATCCACTGTCGAATCACTCTCTTTGATTTAACTTCGTAATCTTCTGGATACATTCCAAAATATAACAAACATGATTTAAGATGAAAAGGCAAATCATCGTAGCTAAAACCTAAAATCTTTTTTATGTCAGTCAAATGGGAATCATTCCTTAGCTCTAAAGTCATATTTTCACTAAATCTCTGCCATTCAAATGCATTTTTCTCCTTTGTAGATAAAAGACCAGCGATAGTCACAATTGCTAGTGGTAAGCCCTTGCACTTCCTAGCAATTTTAAAAGCTATACCAATGAGCTCTTTTGGACAACATCCTTCAAAGTCAAATTGAAATGCCTTCTTTTTGAACAAATCAAATGATTTTTCTTCCGTTAAAGGTTGTAGTTCATGCACTTCAATAAAAGATTTCTTACAATACACAGCAACGTCCATATTTCTTGTGGTAATAAATATCTTACTACCATTTTTATGATCACCCACAACATATTCAATCTCATCCCAAAATCTTTTGTTCCATACATCATCAAACACAAAAACATACCTCTTTTTCTGCAAGTACTTTCTCAACCCATAAATCAATGCACCTCGATCCATTTCAGTCATTTCTTTAGGAAGATCTTCTCGTTTTTGTTCGTAAAGCTTCTTCAACATGTCTCTCAACAATACTTCTATTTTGTATGATTGTGACACTGTGATCCATATACGACATTCAAAGTGCCCCACAACCTCCTTGCTATCAAATTTTTTTTTAGCAAGAGTGGTTTTTCCTTGCCCTCCCATCCCAACTACAGAGATGACAGTGCGCTCTACTCTTCCCTTTACCAACCAATCAATCAATCAATCAATCTATTTTTGGGTTCTTGAAAGCCTACAACTTCATCGATGTATAAAGCAATCATTCGTGGGTCGTGCCATTTGACATTTTGGATTCCTCGAAAGCTGCTAGATCCTTGGATTTGGAAACCATATCTTTCACTTCTTTCTTTGATTACTACAACATCTTTGGCTTTAGGCAACGAAACTTTAGCCCACGGCCGAAAAGCGTAGGTTAATGGGGTAATTGGCCACGGATTTTTACATGTTGACAGGTATCGATACGTTGTTTGTTGACCAGCTGCAAACCGTTGCCTATGGCTACTATATAACCGTGGCAATATAGTACGCGTTGCTCATTCCCTATCCGCAACGGATTTTGTATGTTGCTAATCAAACAACAGGCCAAAAGCGTGGCTTTTTTTTTTGTGAATAGGTTACATCTAAAAAAGTGCGGCATAAACTCCTAACCATGGTTTTTTACGCAAGATGTAATAACCGTTCCTAATAACTTTTGTAATTCTTGTCTGCAAGATTGCCCTCTTCTTTTTCGATCATTCCAACTGTTTTCCATTAATAATAAAATATAGTATAAAGTGTATGTATGTTTTAAGTTTAAATATGTCATTGATCCTTGCATTTTGACCATAATTTAACATCAGTATCTACACTTTGTAAAAAATTTGTAATTAGTCTTTCTATTATATGTCCACTTTAAAAAGACTAACAATGTATCACGTCGATCAATTATTACATACCTCGTGGCATACTAAAAGACAATTCTCATAATTTAAATATTCCAAAAATTTTAGTCCTAACACTTTCAACACTTTTTTATAATTGTCTTAAACTTTAGTATTGACCCTGAATCTTTTTTTCGTTAAAAAATCTTTCAATGATATTATTATATATTATTATTATTTTATTTATTATTTTAATGGAGGATAATTATAATAAGTTATTATTTTGTTAATTATTTTTATTAATAATAATTATAAAAAATAATTAAAATAATGAACATAATAATAATAATAATAATAATAATAATAATAATAATAATAATAAAACATAATAAAAAATAAAATACTTTTTTATATTAGTCTTACACTTTTTTTTTTTGCTGGTCGGGGTTTGAACCGCAGACCTTGCATATATTATGCATTTGTCCCTATCAACTGAGCTAAGCTCACGAGGACATATTGGTCTTACACATTAGCATTGATCTTGAATTATTTTTTTTTTTAAAAATCTTCAATAATATTATTATATTTTATTATTTTGTTCATTATTTTTATGAGGGATAATTATAATAAGTTATTTTTTTTATTGTTTTTATTAATAATAATTATAAAAAATAATTAAAATAATGAACAAAATAATAAAATTGAATTTTTCATATAGATTTTTCTTTAAAAAAAAAATCCAAATATGTAACAAAGTAAATTTAAATGAAAAAGACGATCGAAAGATCTATTTTCTTTATAAAAAAAACTATTTCTTTTTTTTAACCTTGACATTTTATTGCTCTATTTAATTTTTTTATAAAGTATAAACACTTAAATGATACTCCCTCTATTCCTTTTTAAGTGTCTTTTTAGGGTGAATTTTTCGTTCCTAGTTAATTGTCTTTTTTGGTATTTTAAGGGTACGATTTATCAATTATACCCTTTGTCAATTACTTTTATCTTTTTCAATAAAACTAATTAATGCTATCTATTTGAAAAACTAAAGTTTGTTTTTTGTTTTTAAACAAAGTTTGTTTGTTTTTTTTTAAACAAAGTTTGTTTCTTGTTATCTTCAATTTTAAACAAAATTTTGTTCCAAACAATGGTTCCAAGAAGAGTATAAATTCTATAAATAAGATGAGTAGCAATTGTTAAAAGGAGTTGGAAGAAAGCTAATTTCTTCTTAACTTTTGATTAATGTGGAGTTGGAATAATTTTTATATTGAAATAATTAAAAAGATGTGCACAATATTTATAAAATTGATAATTGTTTGTTATGAGAGAGTGTGCGCAAAAAAAATAGGAATTTGTTGGAGAAAAAGATAATAACTGACAATTGTTTGTTGGTAGAGAAAGGTAACATATTAAATTTATTGGAAAGATAAAGTGTGTGCGAAAAAATAGGAATTTATTAGTGGATTAAAATGAGGGTATAATAGGAAGAAAATGTGCAAAAATACACATCACTATTTTGGTGTTAATTTTCTAAAAAGACATTTAAAAAGGAACGGAGGGAGTAATTAATAAATATAAAATAAGTTTTAGTGCATAAAAATTAATTCATTTATAATATATAAAAAATTAAATTAATAAACTTAAATTATTAAATACTAAATAATTAAATATTGTTTCATGTGTTAACTTATCCGTTATTCGCTATTTTACCTAAGAGCGTTTATATGATATGAAATAGTTCTCTTATAACTTAACCAATGTTCTAAGTTTGTATCTAACCATAGACATGAAATATCATTAAAACTCTTAGAAAGAGTTGGTCACTCATTTAAGTCCCACAAAACTCGAGAGATAAATCCGTAGTTACGTGCGAGAAGGATACCCAAAAACTATTTGTTATTTTTATCAGACAAAACTAATAGATCAAAGATATATTTTAACATATAAATAATAATTGAATTGAATAATTACAATTACCTTAAAAAAAAAACCATTATCAATTATGCCACGTGTATAGCTTTTAGAACAAAAGCACTTACACGTGAAAAGCTACATACCCACAAATTTCATTGCTTTATCTCTCTCTTTCAAAACAAAGGAAAGTTGGAGTTGAAGGTTCTTCTTCCCCTACCAACAAAACTCACGCCTCCGGTCACCTTTCCTCTTTTATCTTCTATGTCACGGTAATGTCTTGTTCCTGTCATCGTTCTTTATTTTCTTCCTTTCGTTTTATGGCCTCTTCTTCCTTTTGTTTTCCTCTGATTTATTTCCAATCTAGATATGTTTTAGATAAACCACCACCTGGATTCATTCTTGCAGTCACCGTTATTCATTCTCGCAGTCACCGTTAATCAATGGTAAGTGACACTGTGACGTTACTTCATTAGATTTACTCAGATTTCACCATTAAATAAAAAAGCCCCAATTTTTTTTTCTAAAACCCCAACTCCTTTTTCTTCAAATTTGACATTATGTGTAGTCTTAAAATACTTATGACTCTTTGTTTTGTAAAAATTCATTTTCTGTTGATTTTGGGTCTATGATTGATAATTTTCTCATGGTTTTATTTTTAAAATCAATCTGTTTATATATTTTTGGTCTCATTTAATCATTAATAAGTTGGTATTTGATAGTAGATAATGTTTCTGATATTTCTATTGTTATATTATCTTATGTTGATCCTATTTTTCCTTGTTATTTATTTTATTATTATTGCAATTTATAAGTAAGCTATGGTTAAGCGTAATAATGTTCTATTATTTGAACACAGTTTCTATGCTTCGACTACAACAGGTGTTAGAAGTACTATATGGGATATGTTCACTTTCTATGCTTTTGACTACAACAGAGTTGAACATATACTAGGGACTCAATAACATAGTAAACTTCTTTTGTTTTTCTACATTTAAGCTTTTATAGGTGATTTAATAATTTCTGTGTGTGAAGTTGGGTACATAACTAGATTCAATAGCTAGTTGTTGCTTTTGCGCATGTATGTGTGACTGAATTTTTCTATGAAACACGGACTCTGACACGGACACTTGACACGGACACTGCTAATGTATATAAAACAATTGAATCTACTATGAGTGAAATTTGAGAATTTTTTTAAAAATTTATCTTAGTTGTCCGACACCGGTCCAAGGAATGTCGAAATAAAAAAGAAAACAATTTTATTTAAAACACTTGTCCGACACGTGACATACGAGTGTCATATAATTTTTGGACATTGATGTGTGTCAGACACCGCGACACGTTTAATCCTAGAGGTGTCCGTGCATCATAGTCAAATTTACATAAGCTATGTTGGATATTGAATATAATTTCTTTGGTAGGGTTCTATCACTATCACTAGATATATTAATTGCTACCAATAAATTACTCCTCTTTGACCTCCGTTTATTTATGTTTGTAGATAAAGATGCAAAAAGTCACAAGATTATTTAGAGAATTAAAGGTAGGAGAAAATATGACGAGTTCAATTGAAAATAGTAAATTTTAGCTTAATTTAATCTTACTCCAGTTTCAGTTTTCATTTATTCCTCCTGCAGGGTTTATTTTTTAGTTCAAGAATGAATTTACTTCAACACTTCAAGAAGCCTTGTACTCATAGCATGTTGAAAGTCTTTGATGTTGTTATAGTGTCAAATATCTTATCTTTATGAGTTGAAGTGTGTTGTCATTTGGTGATAATTTAGATTTAAAATGTAACAATTTTAGTAGACATTTAGATGCTAATTTTGAAAATGTAATTATAAAAAAAAAACTGTGAATTTGATTTCAGCTTCGTTAAATTTATGTAAGATATGTTTTGAAGTTGAAAAAATTTAACTGTTTTGTGCAGCATCAAAATTGACAATTAGAGTCTTAAAATAATTATTATTGAAGGAAAAAAATTGAGGGTGAAGTAGTGTCACTGTCACCCCAGTATATAACTCATTCTGGGTAAGGCCATGTTTTTTTTTTTAAAATTGTCCCAATAGCCAACGGTTTTGAGGCGTGGTTAACAAAGAAACCGCAGCCTAAAGTTATTAATGCTTACCGTGGCCAAAACAATACGCGACAGTTTTCATTCGTGGCATATAAGAAACCGTGAACTAAACTAGACTCTTAAACCGTGGTCTCTTCACACATTTTAGTCAACGGTTTCCGGATTCGTGGCCTAAAGTCAAAAAACCGTGGCATATGGAACAGGCAAGGGCCGCATATACCATGCCGGCTAAACCGTGGTATGAACGTTTACGCTACGCTTTATGCACTTCTAGCCACAGTTTTGCGTGGTTGCCTAAGGCGAAAAATGGTGTAGGGATCCCACAAACAAATGACTTAATGTCTTGAATCTCAGAATCATAGTTTTGAGGAAATGAGCAACCTTATGGAGTAGAGGTATGCTTCCAGGATCACGATATTACTGCCCTACATGGATCATATAATCATCAATGACATCTTCTATGCGAAAAGCTACTTCCGTAACCTGCTTCACCCACGTTTTGGCTCCATCAGTAGTGTTGTCTCCTTCAGCTGCAGCTCTTCTATCAGCATCTTTAAGGAAGGCTTGAATGCTTTCCAATTCATATTTAATGTCTGCAAATTCTTTGTGAATACCTTTGAGTTGTTTTGTTTCTTCTGTTAACAATGGAAGCAGTTGATTAATAGCAAAAGAAATTGCCATTTCTACCATTGTGAGATTTTTTGTTATTCTGCGAGATTGAAGACTACAATTTACTCGTAATTAAGACTTGTTTAATGCAATCTATGCGGTTAATGGAAGGAGTTTCCATTAGTCTTTTTCTTAAAAAAATAAATGAGTCATTTGAAAAAAAAAGTTTTAAAATAATCGATCCATTTGACTTTTCAATCAAATATTAACTAATTTTCAATATAACTCTAATTTTACTATTTTTATCACTCAATTCAATATATTTTACTTTGTATTTATCATAGTGAAAAACGCATCAATATTTGACAAGACACTCAAAATCATTCATTTCTATTTCAATTACACTTTTTTTTTAACAAGTGTGAAATAAAAAAAAACAAAAAAAAAACTTGGTTATCATGAGATAAAGAGTAATATTTTGAGTGGTAATGGATTCCAGGACTTTTGTGAACTGAAATTGGATAAGGATAGGACAAGTATGAGTGGTAATGGTCTAATGGATTTGTAACCTTGTGAGCTAATTGGATAAGGATAGGACAAGTATGAACTATGAGAGTTGTTTTTTTGACATTTATTGTGTCTTACTAACACAAGTAAATGACCAAAAAATTCAGCGGCAGTTAACCGCCGACGTATTTTTTAGTTATAAGTCAGCGGTAGTTAACTACCGCTGGAGGTATTTTAGTCTTTTACTTGTGTTTTTAGGAAATATTGAAAGTCAGAAAAGCAATCTTCATGAACTATAATGGATTGACAAACTCGTTGAGATTTTTTTTTTAAACTACCATGTTTTTTAAAATTACTAGGAACAAACCCGTGTTAAATACATGATCCATGCGGAGAACGAGTTGAGCAACGAAACACATTTGCGTTCAGAAATAAGAAAAAATTAATGATAAAGATTACCTTAATGATAAAACATTGAAATAGTTGTTATTAAATACATTTTTTTTAAGAATTGTTATTAAATATTATTATAAATTAATAGATTGTATATATATTAAAATATTATTCAGTATTGATCTTAATGTTTGCTCATGAATTTTGGAGTAGAAATTGTGGACGCACTTTAAAAAGTTAAATGGATCAATTTTTCTTGCATGCTTAAACTCATAATATTACTCCTTTTTTTCATTTTTAAATCTACACTATCACATTTAGAACTTTAAATTTTTTAAAAAGTTAGACCTAACATTTTCTATTTTCATTTCCTAAAATTTGTGTTATTTTTACTTTTTTTTTATTTTTTATTTTTATCAAAGTAATGAAAATAAATTGCAAACTAGGATTAAGGCCTGAACCTGTTTACAGAAAAGAAAAAGAAAACCCTAAAGAATTCTAATCAGACACTTGTTAACAAGGACAAAAGAGACTCATACGTGAACAAATGTTTTACAAATTTTTTCATTCCCTAATATTTTCAACAAATTTGCTTCTTGAATGATTATTAGAATAACTTAAGCTTTGTATTGGCAGAAGGATAACTTAAGTTAAAACTCTTTTTTAAGGTTCATATTTGAATTTAATGATATATTGGGCACTATAAATTAATAATTTTTTTAGTAATAACCCAATGTCTTTTTTATATTATATACTATATTTGATGAAGGTCACATATAATAGGTAGTCATTATTAAACAAATGGACTTCTATAATTCATTGCATGTTGCCGGTAACCACCAAGCCGTTACAATATTTTGCTGACCCTCTCATGCATTACCAATGAAGGATGTGGCTACTTCTGTTTCAATTTTCTGAATTGATTTTGTTTGAATTAATTTGATCAAAAGTAAATTGAACGTGAAGTCATTTATGTTTGGATACAAATAGTAGCATTGACTTCACATAACAAAATCCAAACAACTTTATAGCATTGGTCAGTTATGCTTACAAATTATGTCAAGCATAATTAGTTGATCGTATATTTTTCTTCAATATTACAAAAGACACTGGCTTATAAAGGTGACAAAAGGCACCAACCTAAGAAATAATGCTGTCGAGACTCTTTTCAATTTTTATGAAGATCCATTATACTGTGATAGATCTCTTTTAGTTTAATCATGGTTCTGAGTTCGAATCCAGTCTTGGACATACAACAACTTAAAACTCTTTGGGAAAGTTTGATGTGCATTTGGGTCCCACAAGACTCGAGGGATTAATCTTCGCAGTTGCGCTGACCTAAGAAATAATGTTGTCGAGGCTCTTTCGAATTTTTATGAAGATCTCTTATACTGTTATAGATCATCTGATGTAGTTAAAAGTTCATTCGGTAAAAAATATGCAGAATAGATTAATTTGTATTTATGCATCGAACGGGCATATGACTAGATCTTAACGTAGATCATGTTTAATCGTCTTACATGTATGTATTGATCGTAATGCTTTTGCAAAATAGGTTGTTGGATTCTTACCTTGTAACAACTTTACTCCCTGGCATAGATTTATGTTGCATGGGAATTGGTATCATTGCTGTAAATCTATAAAAGAGCGAGTATATAGTCATTGGCTGGTTGCAAAATGCTTGAATTTATATAATTTATCTGGAAAATGTCATCTATTAAGTAATAGCCTTTGTGTTATTCTTGATGAATCAGAAACAACCAATTCTATTATTAGCCTTTGTATTTAAAAGTTCAAGTCCAAAGAGACTTGTATTTTGGCCCTCACCTAAATCATTTTGTAACAAATAAGTCATTAATTTTATTTTTTTAGTAACACAAGCAGCAGAGAAACTTAGGACAGCTCTACAGAGCAGTAACGCTACAAAGAGGAAGAAAAAAGAAGAATATAAAACAGTTGGAATTTTACATTGACTTTTGTAAAGTGCAGAAAATATGACAATATGAAATGTCAGACAATATAATATGGCAATATGGTTGAAAGTCTCTTTCTGATCCTGATGGCCAGTATTGGAGGCATCATTGACTTCATTTTTCCTTTCAAGAACCACTTCAATGTACTCACCTACTGTAGGGATGTAACCAAATGTTTCATATACAAAGCCCAATACATATATTGTCTCGTATTGGTGGTCCTGCAATGATATAAGGTAAGTATCACGGATGATGAATGAAATGAACGTATGGTCCAAACATTGGAATCTCAAAACCATCTCACGCTAGGTTCACCTTATGCGGCGTATCTTGCACGATAGATTAGACTCCCTTTTCATTTTATGGAGTGTAACTGGATGAGAAGGGTGTGGTTTGCTTCTTAACGTTTCCTCCTTGAACAAGGGATTGTGAACGAACTGGAGCACGTGATTAAATCAGTCTTAGATATGTATTATGAGATATCAAAAAATAGGAACAAGAGATGATTTGAAGGATATGATATTCCTGGCGCGGCTGATACGGTGTTGTGACTTGTGACTTGTGATGTGAGCACATAATTCTATTGCAAACTCAAGGCAATTCCAGTGTTCTGATTCTGCAGAGCCAAAATGAAGGCATTCCAAAGCCAAAATGTGTGTTCGACTCCACCATAACCAGGCTGGTTAAAACTGAATATTGATGCTCCAAGACCAACCGGTGATGGGAGTTGGGGACTATCTGCATTAGTTTGTGATGTTGGTGGAGTAGTTGTTGAGGTGAACTCCCGTAAAAAAAAGGATACGGCCGAAGCTATCAATGAAGGTTGGGCTGCACTTTGATAGGCTGATGCTCTTTTTAAATTTATTTACTAAATCATTCTCTCAACACCATAAAAGCACTTGTGTATGGGTTGAGGAAACTCCTAGTTGTATTTCTGTTTCGCCATTCGATTTGATGCCCACGTCCAAAAAAGAAAAACCTTTGTATGTTTTGATTCTCTTTTAATCTAAATGAAATGCATTTTCTTAAAAAAAAATGATAAGCTTTAATTTCGCTTTGCATAATATTGCTCCAACGAGGTAAACGACTCCAATAACCATGATGGTCGACAATAAATTTCTTTTTCCAATGAAATACAATTGAATTCCGTACAAATTCATTCAAATTCAATTTTTCGTCTTGAAAACTTTGAGAATAAGTAAAAAAACACAAATAGTCTATAACACCAAAAAAAAAATCCATTCAAACATCCCCATATACCATTGAAGAATAACTTCCTTGCAAGTTTAGATATCTGCCTTGGATAACCAACTTACTACTCCTACTGTAAGTTTGAACACATAGATTTTCTTTTATCATGATTGCCGGCAAAATCTGAATCGACATAACCTCTGACAGTTAACTCAGATCCTCCAAAACATATTGCAACATTTGAGGTTCATTTAATGTATCTCATAATTCTCTCAACATCATTATGATGCTCTTTCTAGGATGCTCCATAAACCAGCTAACCACTCCCATTGTTTGTTCAATGTCTTGTCTAGTACATATAATGACATACATAAAGGCTTCCCACCACTGATGCATACAATACTCAAGACATTTATATCCTCTCGCTTCATTTCTAGGACTCATACCTGAGGACAATTTAAAATTCACAGGAAGTAGGGTAGAGATTGGATTACAGTCTTGCGTGTTGAAGCGCAACAAGACTTTTCTTAGATAATTCATTTAAGAAAGCCAAATCTTCTTGTCTTTTTTGTCTTTATGAATTTGCATCCCTAAATTCTTGTTTGCTAGTCCCAAGTCTTTTATATTGAATTCCCTAACCAATTGTGCTTTCAATTCTTGGACCCGGTATTTGTTGGGGCCTACCACCAACATGTCGTCCACATACAATAGCAAAATAATAACATCATTAACATCGTTAAAGGAGCGCTGTGTGGGAGACAACCCACAAGTTAATGTTATTTCTTTTGTTTGTGTTTTGCAAAATAATAAGATAAGAGTCGCATGGCAAACATGTACTGAAATCAACAAAATCCATATCCTCCAGGCACCTCCGCCTGAGCAACATTGAATCATGTGAATTCCTGCCCCTTTTCCTTGTTTTTTAATCATTGAGGACAATGTTTAGTCTAAGCATGAGGGAGGGGTAAAATTAGGTGGATTCTAGGGTGAGGGTTCAATTAAGTCCCTCACCGGTGTACCACTCAATTTAGTCTATATGATATCATTAGTCATTGCAACACTTAATCCGATTTCATGTTTCCTCTATGCATCCACGATCTCTCTGCTAGCATGTTACTCTGGTATGTTGATGATGCACAACAACATGGACAATGGCTTCCTCTAATTTCATCGAGACAATTTATTGCCAAAATCCCCATTTTAATTCCAATATTTTTTCATTTAAAATTTCTTTCATTTCTTAAAATTCCGCACAAAATTTTGTTGATTATTTGTTATGTGGTTGGTTGATTTCCGCCTGTTAACAGTTATTGCTAGATTAGATGAAATTAATAGGTGTTGCTAAAAGAATATTCACTCAACATTTTCAAAGATTTCTTGGATCTGAATTTCATTTACGGTTGTGATAAAAAATAAATCAAGATGAAACTAAAATTGTGATACTTGCATTTGAGATGTGTTTTACGATTCAAAATTCTTTTCTTAGAATATGGTAATTTGGGAGTTGATGGTGGTAGTTGAGTGCACTAGAGGAAGGTAGAAGAAAGAATGAAAAATTATTCAATGTGTGGAGTATATCATAAGATCTAGTAGGACAACATGATCTGATGGTTTTTATTCATGGTTCACCATGAACCACGTGGTTGGTGGTTCACCCTAGACGTCACCGTAAAATTACCTTGTCTTTAAGTGTCTTTGCTATTTTTATGTGTCTTGTTTCTAATTCCCCTTGTATGAGCTTTTCTTTGTGTCGGGTAGAAGGCAATGTAGCAACAAATTTGTGTGTGTCAATTATTCGTTATAAAAAATAAAAATAAATAAATAAATATAAAGGCTAAGTTCTATAATTATTATGTGCATGTAAACAAAATCTGTTTGCATTAAGTGTTTTACTAAATCCACATTAATTTTATTGTGAACATTTCTCTTTTAGAGATTCACAAAGTTGTAGATTTTGTGTAAGTGAGTAGATAGATATATTAAGAAACAATTTCTAAGTTTAGTGGTAAACTTACGCTTAAAATTTCAAATAAAAAGTATAGTATAAGTTAATGTGGAAAAAAAAAAAAATTTCCCCTCAGTCCTAGTTAAATAATATTTTGAGCAAGTTGATATTTAATTAAATAAAAATAATATTTATTCTATAAGTTGTTACATAAATGGTTCTTCAAATAACATACTTCTTACTTGTGGTACCAAAACTTGATAAAAAAACGAGCTAAATCTGTAGAGATAATCAAACACTATACTAATAATCAAACAGTACACTCCTTGTCATTCTTTAATATTTTATGGCGAGCTAACCAAGTTTTATTCACTTGATTAGCCATGTGCTTAGATGTAGTGTCGATGTTAATTATATCGGATTTGAACTCCTCCATACGGTTATGTAATATTTTAATATCAATGATAGGTAGACACTCTTAATGTGTACATTCTTTTGTACTACTCTAAAAAATTTCAGTTAATCAAATACATGGTCTGTGTAACCACATTTTTTAGTTGCGTGACCACTATTTTTCTAGAATTTATTTGGTTAACTAAGTGGAAAAATAGTGGTCACACGCATTTTAGTTGCGTAACCACATTTTTCAGCTTCTAAATAGTGGTCACGCAGCTGTAAAAATGTGGTCACACAGACCATATGTTTGGTTAACTGAAATTTTCGAGAGTGGTACAAATGGGTGTACACATTAAAGGTGTCTACCAATCATTATTCATATTTTTTTTCTTTATTCATATTTTAAATAACTAAGAAATTGGATTTTTGAAATAAATTAATTCCTACTCTCGTCATATCCAATCAACTAATGTGTACAATTTTTATTTTCAAAAAGAGACTAAATGAGACCGTAAAGATATAGTTACATGGATATAGAGTAGCAAAATATTATCACGCAGTTGAAATAAAAGACGAGAAAAGAGGAATTGAACGTATAATATTTACATGGAAACCCCTTAACGAATGAGAGGAAAAACCACAAGTGTAATAATAGAGAACTTTCACTAAATGGAAGAAATTACATGACATCTCTCTAAATACAAAGAAAATACGATTACACTTACTCTGGTAAATAAGAGAATACTAACACTAAGTAGGAGAAACCTCACAGGAGAAACTATTTATTCTCTATTTTTCCTCTCTAACTCTACAAAATCAAAACACTTGTTGCTGTGTAACTTTGTTCTGGGATGGGATGTTCTCTTCATTGTCAATGCCTTCGATATATATAGTGGTGTAATTTCACTATTTCACCTATTCCATTTACTGCACCTATTGCAATTTTCAACTTTGTGCAGTAAACCAGAATGAGAACTAAGAAAATTATGAGAAACAATGTTTGACTTTCACCTAGAGTGACTTTACACTTGTTCACAATCTCTCACTTAAGTCTATTTTTATAAGCTTTCAAAAGGCCATAAGATCGAGAATCAACACCATATAAACTTATCTCTATTGATCGGCTTTGTCATCACATTTGTTAGGTTATCATTGGTGTAAATCTTCCGCATATCCACACTTCTCTCCTCCACTAATTCTCAAACAAAATGATATTTGATGCCTATGTGATTCGTTCTTGAATGAAAAGTTGGATTCCTTGTAATGTGCAAGGCACTTTGACTGCCACAATACACAATAATTTGTTGTTGCTTGTGTCAGAGTCCCTCAATTAACCTTTGCATCCAAATAATTTCCTTGTAAGTCTGGGTAACTGCCTTGGATTACCAACTTACTTCTCATCCTGCAAGTGTGAACACATAGATTTTCTTTTATCATGATTATTTGCAAAATTTGAATCGACATAACCCATGACAGTTAAATCTGATCCTCCGAATCATATTGCAACACTTGAGATTCCTTTAATGTACCTCATAATTCTCTCAACATCATTCTGATGCTCTTTACTAGCATCCTCCATAAACTAACTAACCACTCCCACTGTTTCTTCAATGTCTTGTCTTGTACATATAATGACATACATAAGGCTTCCCATAACCGATGCATACAGTACTCAAGACATTTCAATCCTCTCCGCTTCATTGCTAGGATTCATACTCGAGGACAATTTAAAATTCACAGAAAGTAGGGTAGAGATTGGATTACAGTCTTGCATGTTGAAGTGCTGCAAGACTTTCCTTAGATAATTCATTTAAGAAAGCCAAATATTCATGTATTTTCTGTCTTGGTGAATTTGCATCCCTAAAATCTTGTTTGCTAGTCCCCAAGTCTTTCATATTGAATTCCCTAACCAATTGTACCTTCAATTATTGAACCTGATATTTGTTGGGTCCTACCACCAACATGTCGTCCACATACAATCGCAAAATAATAACATCATTATCATTTTGTAGTATGTACAATGGTTTGAACTCGGTCTATTGTAATTGAGGCTAATTACAAAAGAATCAAATCTCTTGTACCAACATCTGGGCGCATGCTTTAGACTGTACAGAGATGCGGTCAACCTACAAACCAAGTTTTTTTTCCTTCTTTTTTGAATCCTTCAAGTTAGAGCATATAAATTTCCTCTTCAAGCTCTCCATGAAGAATAACAGTTTTTACATCTAGTTGTTCAAGATGCACCATACATGGCCAACACTACGTTGATAGTAGTAAGTCTAACAACCAGATAAAATATCTCATTAAAGTCAGCACCTTCTATGGGCATATACTTTTACCAGTAGTCTTGCCTGATACTGTTACACTTGATCATTGTCACCATGTTTGATCTTGCATGCCCATTTGTTTCTAACAACGTTTCGATCCTTTGGAAGTTCAACAAGCTCTCATGTCTTGTATTTATATAAGGCTTCCATTTCTTCACCTAGAGTGGCTTTACACATGTTCACAAAACAAAGGTTTATCCACTTGGTAAGATTTAATTTATATCTAAAGAAAGGCTGAGTTAAAACCATATTGTCGCATGAGGATCTCATTTGTAGGTAATAGATAAGTACCTTTATATGATCTTTGAGTCTCTAGATTTTCTCTAACACTGATATAAACTTTGAAAATTCAACTCACGCAAACATATAAATATCCACAGAAAAAGATAGTAAGGTGTTGTTGAACTTTAAAAGCTAAGGTATCAACTAATAACTGTTGTTCTCGCCTGAGGTTTTTAGGTCAAACCTAATAGATTGAGTCTCAGGTACTAGGTCGTCAATGTTTTAGTATTTTTTGGGTGAGAAGTGAATGAATGTAAAGTTTTTATTAGATGTATTCTTTTATAGAGTAGGATTAGGGTGTTTCCTATGTGCCAATGGTGTCAATTCATCATCTGGATATGACTGACCTCTGCACGGTCAGCTTGAAGCAACTCAACGTTCAATCATCTGACCAAACGATTCTTCTGATGAACTGTAATACTCCGCGTTTTAGTTCAAGATGTTTTATCCAGTGGCTCGTCTTATGCGCGTTTAGGCCGAGGGGCATGTTGGTAATTGCACGTAGGGGCTATTTAAGTGGGTTTGGACCCAAAACCTTCATTTGGAATTACTCTTTCTCTCTCTTAAGCAAGGACAGAAATCTGTCCTCTCTCCCTCACACTCTTAAGCTCAGCTCTCTTCTTCTCTCATCCTCATTTAATCCTCCCAAGTTGGTACTAGATTGCTTTGCATGTTTGAAGCTTTGGATGAGCTTGAAGATTGCAAGCCAACACCCTTTCTTCTTCCATGTTTTCTCATCCTTGTAGAGTTGTCCAGCCCTAATCTGTGTCTGTATGTGTGCATGTCATTTCTGTTCTTGCAGGTGAGTTCACTAGCTAGCAAACTATCCTTGGGTTATGTTGATTCTTGTGAGAATTAGATAGTTAGGAGCTTGATGAAACTTAGGGTAAATGCCATGATTATTGCTATGATTCTGTTGAATGTGTGTAATTTGTTGCCATGCAATGTTTCTAAACTATTTTTCAGGTACTATGGGTGCATTGTGAGCATTAGAGACTTGAATCTGGGTCCTTGGCACCAAAAATG
>Ga0315914_1001032_pt1 | contig 39783 bp, 18 predicted proteins | sample MpolenodulesMG_FD_203920 | JGI IMG/M metagenome (GOLD analysis project Ga0315914, IMG submission 203920) | Medicago polymorpha root nodule microbial communities from Los Angeles, California, United States - elongated nodules | ecosystem: Host-associated > Plants > Roots > Nodule | place: USA...
CAACCTTGGCCACTACCCTCCAGTCCCCAAACCACACGTTATTCAGGGCCTGCAGTAACTTGTCGACATCCTTTACATTACCGTAACGAACGAACCCAAATACCCCCCCATTTGCATTCCGTTTCCTCGCGAGATAAACGTCCTCCAAAATTCCACACACCTCAAAACCTCGCCGTAACGAAATATACGATATATTTTCAGGGATATTGGTAAAGTAAAAAGACACGAAAGGTTGCTTGACCTTACCGGGTTTGTCGAGAACCAGCTGTTCCCGTCGCCGTTGTCGCTGCTGAAGCTCACCGCTGTGGTGTCGCGCCCCCTCCACTGTGTGCCTGAAGCCGCGCTGCTGTACCACCTCCACAGACCGCGACCGTCGCCGAACAGGAGGAAGGCGCGCGCGCTGCTGATGCTGAACGTGCCAAGAGTTCTGCCGCCGCCGGAAAACTGCAGAATCCGAGTGCAGGCGCTGATCAACCTCCTCCTTCTGACCTGGCCTTGAGTACTGAAGCACCGCTCTGCCATCATACGTCTGTACCGGTGCATCATGGTTCTGTTCATCCTCCGAGTCACTGTGCCGCAAAACTGAACCCTGCTGAACCCTAACCCTAGCCTGTCATCGCCGCTGCAGTCCATCCCATCCTCTTCCTTGCCGTTGATCCGCCTGAAACCTATCCCGCTTTCCATACGGCTGTTCGAACGCTTTCCTCCTTCTCGGTCTCACAACAATCCATTCTCCCGTATCCCCCATATAGTGGCTCCCTGCTTGGCCCCGTTCCCCCCAGAGTATCTCGCATCCGGTGATGAAGAGAACCGGCGCGGTTGCCCACGGTGGAGATGGGAACCGCGATACACTCGACCACTCTCTCTCTCACCTCTCATTAACAAAATATAATTTAAAATAAAATAAAATAAAATAAAAATAAAAATTCTCTTTCACCAAATTTCTTTAAACAAAGAAAATTAAAACATAAAAGGGCAACAAATGAATTTTTTTTAATGAAAGTAACTACACATATGGTCATCATTTGCGAGCATTCATTCATCATGTTTATTGATATTCTTAGATAGTAAAGTATTGAGCTTAAGTTATTGGGCATTTATATTAGTAAGTTAGAGTCCATTAGATTTTATTATATATTCTCTTTGTTCTATCTCTCTTTCTCTATTTTATATTGTTAACATGGCATCAAGAGCATGGTTTGATCCTCCTTGAACTGTTTGCCGCTTCCGCTATTGAGTTCCCAAAAATTTGGGAATGATGTGTGATTGGCTTGGTTTAATTTTTAGCCTTAGTCTTTTGAAACTTCTTGTTGGTCATATGTTGTTCGTAAAAAAAAACGATTGAAAAAAAAAAGCGTTTGTTCTGTCGATTGCTTGGAAGAAACAAAAGATTAGAGAAATTGGGAACATGATGTTTACTTTGATATGATAATTTGCACCATTCCACTGATTGGTATTATTTCTCTGAGTTTTGAGATTCACGGTTTGGATGGTTTTGAACATGCTTTTGAAATTAATTGCATCACTCATCAATAATTTGGATTATTGAGACATAGAAGTTATTCTTCTGCCATGGTATCTTTCCTTGTTTCTTTGATACTTGTCGTCACTTGGTTAATGATTGTTCGGTTTGCTCCGATTGTTGGTTGATATGTAGTTTTGTTTGAGTTTTGTGTTCGGGTCAGTCTTCTTTTATTTTTGGTTTTTTTATTTGAGTCTAGTCGTGTGTTTGTGGGTTTGTTTGTTCTTTTAGTTTTCGGGTGTTTCTTTATGTTTGTGTTTGTATATGGTTAATTGGTTGTTTGTCTATGTCTGTCTCTGGTTGCTTTGGTTCAGCTTGTCTTGGTTCGTTTGGTTTTATTCGTTTTGGTTCTTCAAGTTGTCTTGATTTAGTTTTGTTCGGTTTAGTTTGGTTCAATTTGTTTGATTGTTGAGTGAGTCAAAATAGTGCTCACAGTTGGTTTGTTCGTTTGTTCGTCTTGGTTGCTTTGGTTCAACTTGTCTTGTTTCGTTTGGTTTTGTTTGTTTTGGTTCTTCAAGTTGTCTTGATTTAGTTTTGTTCGGTTTAGTTTAGTTTCCTTTGGTTCTGTTTGTTTGTTTGGTGAGTTGAGTGCTTACATTTTGGTTGTTTGGTGAGTCGAGTGCTCACAATTTGGTTTCTTCTCTTCCCTTTTGATTCTTCTGATTGATTGATTGCACTTCTCCCCCCTCTTGATTTTTCTGATTGATTGCATTGCACTTCTCTCCCCTTTTGATTCTTCTGATTGATTGCATTGCACTTCTCCATTTTTTTGATTCTTCTGATTGCATTGCATTTCTTCCCCTTTTGATTCTTTTGATTGCATTGCACTTTTCCCTCCTTTGATTCTTGTGATTGATTGCACTTCTCCCCTATTGATTCTTCTGATGGATTGCATTGCACTTCTCCTCCCTTTGATTCTTCTGATTGCACTTCTCCCACTTTTGATGATTCTTTGGTTACTCCTCTATTGGTTCTTATGTATGGCTGCTTCTCTCTACTGGTTCTATTGTTTGGATGGTTCTCTCTTTGATTGGTTGATGGTGATGGTTCTTGCTGCTCTCTACGAAGATAACTCATTTTGGTTGGTTGCTGCTCTCCATTGGTTTTGTTGACAGTTGATTTGGCTTATTTTTTTGGGTTAATTTGTAACAAGCTTAAAGCTTAGTAAGCTTCAGCTTGAGGGGTAGTGTTAGAACTTTATATTATTTAGTATGTTTTTCGTATTTTTTTGACAAATTCACAATGCTTCTTGCTGACTTATTGTGAGTTTGAGGGTAAATGTTAGATAATAAAATATTAAACTTAAGTTATTGAGTCTTTATATTAGTAAGTTAGAGTCCATTAGGTTTTATTATATATTCTATTTGTTGTATCTCTCTTTCTCTATTTTATATTGTTACTGTTAACAATACAACTCTTACAAAATAGATTTTTTTTTTTTTGTTACAATTACAAAATAGATTCTGTACAAGTCGAAATCTTCCTTTTTTTTAAGAAATAAATTTAGGATAATTATATATTTTATCATTGGTCATCTAGTTCTTAAGACCAATAAAAAATGTATTGTTAAAGAGTGTTTCGGGACACTCTTTAAGCATACTAAAATTAAGTAATTATTCCTTAAAAATATTAAAGTTTTCAATTTCTAATGCACTAAGTGCACAAACTTTCATAAAAAATTACTATTTAAGGTTTTTAACCTGTGCCTCGGAGACTAGTTAACATTTTCCATACAAAAATATGTGTCCCCGTGAGTATAACCCATTTAGCAAAAACATGTATCGTAATATAATATAGAGAGGTCGGGGGTTAAAAAACTAATCAAATTTTGTTTCGCATATCTATCCCATGTATCCGCTCCTTTTTCTTCCTTTTTTTTGGTTGAAGAAAAACAAGGAGATCCATTTTCTATTGCCTCACGGCAGGGTACTTTATCACATTTCTTTACGGCGGATGATCAATCACATTGAACGTATGAGATTGTGAAATATCTTCCTTAATCGCACTGATCATTACAATAGAGTTGTTTGGTTAAATCTGTCTCATGTGACAACGTAAGTTACGTAACTTTCCATGAGTTTTTTTTTTAATGATCGTAGTTAATTTTTTGAAGGAGTGATCCTAGTTAATTGTTATTTTTTACACTTGAACTTTCAACCTCCAACTTCTTACCTCCGAATTTAAATTAGTTGAGCTATTAAACTGTGTAACTCTCCATGAGTAGTTGTACATGAGTTTCAAAATTTCTTGTTGAAATTTGTCAATTCAACAGACAACAGTTCACATCTATTATTGTACTATTTTGAATTATTTTTTTGACTAAATTATTTTAAACTTTTGAATTAGTTTTGAGATACTATGAATATGGATAATCATAGAGTATGGACCCTTAATTAATCATTGTTCCTTAAAATTTTCAATAAAAAATAAATTAAAATGCAAGTCATGTAGATCAAAATGATAATAAAATAATTTGATTAGGTAAATAAAATAACTTAACTTCAATATTTATATTGTTAATATATAATTTAGATGTTTTTTTTAGGTAATAATTAGATGTATTTTATTAATGAAGTTGGTATTTGTTTATTCCATTATTGGTAGGAGTACACATAATTCCATCACAGTATTATTGACAGCCTGGTGATAGAACAACACAATTACAGTATTATAATTATTATTGTGTATTTATCTGTGTTGCTCCTAAACTACAAGACCGTCAATTTTTTTACCATAAACTAATTAGAACAATCAGCGGCTGATCATTTTCCATACCTGAATAGAGTTGGAAAACGATTCGAATTTGTTGGGTAACCCACTATTTTAAGTTCGATGAGTTAAATATCGAAATCAAATCCCGTGAATTTAGTTCAGTTGGTAGGAATATTGCATATTATATGCAGGGGTCATGGTTCGAACCCCGACACCCCATTTCTCCATAATTAAATTATGTGAGCTCTATCCACTAAATTACTTGACAAAAAAAAAAATTGAACTCGAGCATCAAATTTGACCGGTCCTAATTAACATGTTAAAAGAATGGGGTGTGACGGATCGGTAGACCTATTTAAATTTTTTCTGGCTATCTTTTTCCAGTTATTTTACAATTTTAGTTTATTTGTTGGTGGGTTTATTTTGTTTGTTTGAGAAGCGTGGACTATTTTTATATTATTTTAGACTTAATTAAATCTACATTGTTTTTTTTTTAATTTGGTATCCTGTTCAATGACCGATTAATTCAGATGGTCAATCTCGCACTCAAATCGTCTGTTAGTAGGACGGTCAATTGAAAACATGACAAAACTTGATATAGACTGATCCAACAAATAAATTGTTGGCACAAAAATATTCGAACCTGACATCTCAAAATGAACAACTCATAGGTCCCAATCGTAAACTTCCACCAGACTCCGTCATTAGGTAGACATTATCATGTGTTGTTTTGATTATTTGATAGCTAATGTAGATGTATGTTTGTGTTGCTAGTACCATTTTTTCTCTCTTTAAATTGTGAATGTTGTTGTATTATTTTACAAGCTGATAGTTGTTATTTGTCTTATTATACTTATGACACGTGGATAAGAAATAATAAGATTTTTTTATCGAACGACCTGCTAACCTGTTAAGGGATGAAGTTGGGGTTTGAGCTCGACTATTCAAGTTGATAAGTATGTCCGACTTCAAACGAATTAATTGTGAAATAGATCAAAATGGAATGGGCTAACTAGTTCTGAATGACGACTTCATTAAAAACACAACTTTAAGGATAGCAAAATGAAAACAACTAAAATTTTGTGATGATTGGGGCCTCGTCATCATGTATTAATTAAAAAAATTAAATAACATAAACTCTTTGTAACAAAAAAATTATACTCTTTAAAACAAGGGTCCTGCTAACCGGTGCCTCCGGGGCACTGGTTAAGCATACCATAAAAGGTAATTATTACCATAAAATAAAATTGTTTTTGACTTTATTATAAATTAATTACACAATTTCAATACATTAACTATTATATAATTTCCTTTTTCATATCCTTAACGAGTGCCCGGGGGCACCGGTTAGCATTTCCCTTCAAATAAAAGATTGATTCATGGGTTAATATGTCTTAGAATGAAGAGATTGATGATTTTGTTGAAAACACAAACCATCAATTTTAGTTGGTGGTTCCAAGAAAAAAGAAGAAATCAAAGCAGCAGTCTGAGACTAATAAAGGGTTAAAGGTTGGTGCTTCAAACCGTTCACTTCGATAGTTATCGTTCTTGCTATTAGTGCGTTTTATTTTATCTATTTTGATCTTTCTATTCTTTTCTTGTTTACTTTTTAATTCTAGTTTTACTTTTTTACTACAAGTTATGCTCTTGTGTTATTTGTAAAAGAAGGTAAGCGTGTGGATTATTGCAAGGCTCAAGTGGACGTCCGAGTTGAGATTGAATATTATCTTTGATTTAGATTTTAAAGCAGTGGTAGATCTTCTTAATAAGCCTTACATTGAAATCTACCAAAACCTCTCAACTTTAAACCTAAACCATGATCATTTTAAGAGTTTACCAATGTTAAAAGGTGAACCTGAGAGATGTTTTTGATTATCGGAAACTACATGGTAGCGATGCTTTCAAATTGACCACATCAACAATATTATCAGGATGTCATTAAAAACCCATGAAAAAATAAATAAATCATGAAAACGCTTATTATTAACCAACACAAATTGGTGTATAAGAATCCACTTCATTTGCTTAAAATACAAGAACTCGATTCACATTTAGACGTAAAGAACTTCAAGTAAATCTCCACTCCAACTCCAACTCACCTAAAATATTTTGAAAACCACTTAATACTATGTCAAAATTTATTAATCTAACATCCTTTTAGCTAAAAAAAAAAGAAAAGAAAAATTAAAGTAGAGGTTATGCAAGAATACAACCAAAATCTGTAGTACATCAATATCTTTCATTCATTGATTCACTCATGTCATTTTGTGTGTGAAGAGGACAAAGCAACAATATATTTGGAAATGGAAGAATAAAGATACAATTACTGTTTTTGTGTAGTGAAATGACAAGACCAATAGGCGGGAATAACGCGCTCTTCATTTGAAAACACAAAAACAAACAACAAGAAAAACAACAACCTAAGTCTCATTCAATATAATTATCACACACCAAATCTCTTCAAAGTAAAACAAACAAACAAAAAGATAATAAAAACTCACCATTGCACTTTTTCGTTGTCTTTGTTTTTTTTCTTTCTCTCCCTTGCACATGGTCCACGCATGCTATCCTCTTCTCACACACACATTATTTCTTTCTTTATTCTTCTAATATATATTTTCTATCACCAAGAAACGTGTAAAATAATATTTCTCAAAAAATCAATTATTATTATGAATATGAATGAATGTTCATTAAACTCTGAAAAATTCTTCTGACATAGTAACATTCTTCTCCGATCTTCGTTTTCTGCAATGTGTAGTAGAAGGTAAAGTACAATTATATCCCTCATTCATGTCTCTTTCAACTTCACAATTTCAAAATTTTTATTTTTTGAATCCTTTGTATGGTAGGTGTGTAATTGTCAGATAAGTTGTTACAATTCTGTGTGTGTGAAGTAAAAGACATTCAATCTTTCAATTTTTATATATATTTTTTTGTTTAATTTTGACGTATGGTGATATTAAATAACAATAAAGTGTAGCGGTGATCTTAATTCAAAGCAGTATCCTTATTTGGGAAGCTTCATAACTTGTTCAAAATGGAGGTAGATAGATAGATATATGAATATTCAATTGAATTGAATTCTAAGCAAAGTTCATAACTAACTCCACCTTCTGTTTTTTTACTATATTTTGCATTTTATTACTGTTTTTACCTTATTTTGTGTTTTCTTTTCATTTTATTGGCATTTGAGATTTGATACTTGATTGATTACAGTGTAGATTTTCCGCAGATCCAGTGGTTACGAGTTTGATGATTTTGTAGGTGAAATCATTTGAGGGAGTGAGGTAGGTGATTGTGCTGCTGCTGGTGGTTTTTGGCTGTGTTTTAAATGGACAGGAGGAGTTGGTTATGGCGGAGAAAGTCATCGGAGAAAAGTCCAGGCGAAACGGAGAGTTCAGGATCAGTATCGTCTCTCTCAGAAAGATTTTCTGATGAACAGGTGGTGTATAAGTAATTTAACTGACTTTGTTTTCTCCAAATTTTGATGGCATATATGTTAAATTGTTTTTAAGTTCAATTTTACTTACTGTCACATGGTTTGGGAGCATTTTTCTCTATCTATTCTTTCACAATTCAGTCTTGTGGGATTGTGTACTAGATAATATGGGTTATGTCAGGGCCATTTTCTCAGGTGAAAATCACGGTGTTTGTTGAAGGAGATAAAAAAAATAGAGGGTGTGAATGTGGAAACTAGAAAAAGGAGTTGTTATTTATAATGTTTCAGACATTGTGAAACAGGTGTTAAGAAACATGGCAGAAGTAAGAAAGTGTGTTTACTTTAAGGGGATACATTCCTTATATATAGAGAACAAGAGAGTAAGTAACAACTAATAAACTACTCGCTAATTACTAACTATAACTATTTTCATCTATAATAACAGGAGACCGGAATAATTGCTCTCGTTGTCCCTACTGTAACTTGAGATAGTTTGTAAATGTCTAGGCTACATGAAAACAATGGTTATTGCTCGGTCTGCAAATTTATCATGGTCTAGTTCGCTTTTTAAGCATTCAGGATTTTGTTGCGCTGAATCTGCTCGATCTGCACATTTTTCATGGTCTCGTTCTTTTTCTAAGCATTCAGGATTATGTTGTAATGAATCTGCTCGGTCTCCATGCCAATAATGTGATGAATCTGATTTTTTTTCTTTCCATGCTGTAATTGTGAAGGTATATCCAATCCAAGCTACTCTATCACCAGAGGTCACATCTAAGCCTGCACCAAATGAAGAAGTTAGTACACCCAAAAAATATAAAGAAGAAGGTATTGACGTGAAGACTCTTACAAACGAATTAGCTGCAGCTCTGTTAGAAATTAGTGCCAAAGAAGACATGGTAAAGCAGCATTCTAAAGTCGCTGAAGAAGCTGTCTCAGGTATTTACTGTTTGGACCAGATATTTAATTCGTAGATTCTTCATGTTTTACACTTCATACATTTCTTTCTCGAAGACTTCATTTGTCAATATGTATCATGTATATCAATAAATTTGCCCTGGTTTGGTAGATAAGTTTTTCAAATGAGAAAGCTAATCCTTTGCAACTGTAATTAATTTTTTTGTTTTACAGTTCTTCTAGTACTGAATTAGTTGCAGCTATTGCCGAACGAAAATTGAAAACTAAAGCCGAATTTATTTTCACAATCATCATGATCCCTGGTTCACGTTAGAAGTTAGGACAGTAAAATGTGCTTCTTTTTGCTTGTCCATGGTTCATTTTCCTTACCTTGGGAAGCCATGATCATAATCTTCTAACTTAATGAGTTTTACAGAAGTTTAAACCAAGGTATTTGAAAAGATATACTGTTTTTCATTCTATTTAGGCTGGGAGAAGGCTGAAAACGAGGTGTCGTCTTTAAAACAACAACTTGATGCCGCAAGACAGAAGAACTCAGGCCTTGAAGACCGAGTTAGTCACCTTGATGGGGCCCTCAAAGAGTGTATGAGGCAGCTTCGCCAAGCCAGAGAAGTGCAAGAGCAAAAGATCCATGAAGCTGTTGCAAATAACTCTCATGACTCAGGATCCAGAAGATTCGAACTTGAGAGAAAAGTTGCCGAGCTTGAGGCTCAACTTCAAACATCAAAAGCAGAAGCTGCTGCATTTATTCGCTCCGATCTTCAGAGGAGACTTGAAGCTGTGGAGAAGGAGAATTCGAGTCTTCAGCTTGAGCTGCAATCTCGACTTGAAGAACTAGAATTCAGGATTGCAGAGAGGGATTTGAGTACCCAAGCTGCTGAAACAGCTAGTAAGCAACATTTGGAGAGCACCAAGAAGGTTGCTAAGCTTGAAGCTGAGTGCCGTAGACTGAAATCCATGGCTCGTAAAACATTTAATGTGAATGATAATAGGTCATTGACCGCATCTTCAGTTTATATTGAGTCCTTCACAGATAGCATTTCAGATGGTGGAGAGCTGAATGAATATGAACCAAGCTGCTCTGACTCATGTTCGTCTGCTTTAATTACCGAATTTGATAAATTCAAGAATATAAAGACTACTGGAAAAATTCATATTGCGCCTTCAACTGAGATTAATCTCATGGATGATTTCCTTGAGATGGAAAGGCTGGCTGCCTTGCCAGATACAGAAAGTGGAAGCCATTACGCTAATGGAGGACGAGTATTGGATCAATCTATTGTTGGTCAAGGTACAATGGAAGCTATGATTGAAAAGAACGCCGAATTGGAAAAGAAGCTGGAGAAAATGGAGGCAGATAAATTTGAGGTAGAGATGGGTTTAACTGAGTGTCAAATGCAGCTTGAGAAATCAGAGAATCGGATAAGGGCAGCAGAATTGAAGGTAGAAGAGCTTCAAACGCAGTTAGCTCTTGCAAACAAATCGAATCATGAAGTACATGAAGAACTGAAAGAAACCAAAACAAAGAAGGAGATAGTTGAGTCGAAACTCAAATTTTCTCAAACTGAGGTAGAAGAACTGATTTCAAAGATCCATTCATTGGAGGACGAGATTCAAAAGGAACGGGCTTTGTCTGCTGAGAATTCAATCAAGAGCAGGAAGTTGGAGAGCGAGCTTTCAAGAATGAAGTATGAAGCTCAAGTTCAGCAAGATGCCAAGACTTTGCACAAGGAAAATATTAATCGCGATTTGAAGTCAAAACAGGTCAGTTTGCTAATGCTTATTCGGAGCTCAAATTTTTATGCCGTGTTTAAGGACTTTTGCAATGTAGTAGCTAACCTTCTAGCATTACTTTTTATGATAAAAATTGTCTAGTGCAAACACATTCTTCAATCCTTTTTTGTTGGTTGAAACAATTTCTGCGTGTTTACACTTACAAAGAAATCTTACGATCATAGTCTGTTGACTACCAACAAGCTGTTGTTGACTAGCTAGTGAAACAGCTTCTCTGCTTCCAGAGTCCAAACTACAACTAAATTGCATTTGTAGTTTAGACTCTGGAAGCAGGAAACTTGCGCTGCCCCCAATTCCTTTGTGTTACTGTTTATATGATCAACATAAATTTAATCATATATGTATTAGTGAGCATTTGAAGCTAATTTTTGTTAAATAAAAAGCATAATAGCAGTTGAGTAATCATATTGCATTAGTCATTTTTTCCATATAAAAAACTTAGTATCTGCTATTTCAGGACAAAGAACTTGCATTGGCTTCTAGCAAGTTTGCTGAGTGCCAAAAAACCATTGCATCTCTTGGAAAGCAGTTGAAGTCTCTTGCAACATTGGAAGACTTCCTACTTGATTCAGACAACAGCCCTATGGAGTTAACTTGTGAAGTTACACAAAGCCCCCAAAAAGGAGGTGAAAAATTGAAATTAAATCATAGTGATTTGAGTATGCCCAAAAGAGATTCAATAAACTCATCTATTACTCATGAGAAAAGCCGTAATGGATTTGGTAAGTTCATACCAAGAAGCAAGAGTGTGAGCAGGGTTCGTTGAAAATCATGTGAAAACTGAAAAGAAGACAAGATGATAAGGCTGAGTTGTAAATAAATGGTTTTGTTCATTCATATCATATATCTTTGGATTCTACTTGTATGAGTCCAAAGTTATGTATCTATAAATAGCAATATTTGAACTTTGAAAAATTGAAATGGTTACAAAACAAAAATATACATAAAAAGTCCAAATTATAGAATGTCTTTATCTAGCGTTTGCTTGTGTCTCTTGCTAATTTATTTTCAATAATTTGACAACTGGTAGGTAGGCTCATCTCATCCCTATATTCTTAGGGAAATTATTTGTACCTTTTAAGGCTAGTACAGTTAAACAATTTTAGTCATGACAATTGGTCGTTAATAGTATAATTGTTTACAACGATACAGTTTAAGCATGTGTTCTCGTCTACTTCGTCTCTAAGTTGATTTAGGTTTGAGCTTATGCAAACCTAAGTTCTCGTTAACGAAAATTTGTATTTTAAATCAATGTCACAATTTAATAATAAACATTTGTAAAAGAATTTTACTAGTTGAAAAAAATTGTTTTAGAAAAGTAAAAAGGTTGTTGGGGTGAAAGAATTTTACTAGTTGAAAAAAATTGTTTTAGAAAAGTAAAAAGGTTGTTGGGGTGAGAGAGGCTCGAACTCTCGACCTCAGGATAACTCTTAGCTATGAGACCTACGCGCTAGCCAACTGCGCCACCACCCCATGATGTTAAATTGACAAACCATATTGTATTTATCTTTTACAAATTACAAACCACTTCAATTTGTTAAAAACTTCCGTTTCAATTTCAACCTTGTTATGGCCCAGTCCAGCCTCAACATCTAAAAGTTCCAAAGCCTCCATGTGTGTGTGTGATGCATGGGAGAACATGTGTAGCGTGTGCAATATCTTATCATGTCAAAAGTCTTAACTATAATAGCATACACACTTGGATGATATGACACTGACAAAACAAGTTTTTTTTCTTTTTAAATTTTAAATAAAAATAAATGAATTTGAAAGAAGTTGCATTTGGGTACATAAAAAAAACGGAAATTTTGGTATTATAAAGAGAAAAAGTTTTGCTTGTACAACATGCAAGCATAAATATTGAAAAGAGCATTAATATAAAATCAGAAACACGTGCCAAAGCATGCATGGTGATGGTGCTAACTGCTAATAGCTCCTCGTACCCCACACACGTGAGTGAGCGTATGAGTGAACTCATGTTGGAAAGGGGGACCACTCTCTAGAAACTCAGCAAACAACGGACATTCTCATTGAGGAATTTAAGTATGAGTGAAGAAATTTTACACCTAATTATTAGTTAATTGTAAATAAATCTTACTTGGCGCTGTTTTCTTTTTTAAGTTTCTGACGTAACATTTGAATTTTATATCTTTTCAATCTCAACGCTAGTTTTTGACTTTTTTGTGTTGTTTATGTGTTTAAAAAAAATTAAATCACATCCTGTAAACATAACTCAATTGATATGACACCACATAATATCTACGGAGGTAGAGGTTGAACCTCATATTTTTCACTTTTTAAAGATGAATTTTTAGGTGTTAGACTATGCGACAAAAAAAATAAAAAATACTAAGGCTTTGTTTGAGAGTTTGGAGGAAAGAGAGGATTTTGGAAAAAAAAAATGAGTAAGTGGAAGAAATAAAAGACATTTGAAGGAGAAAACTTTGGGGATTAAATTTTTATTCATAATATAAAATCCTCCTCGTTTTGAAGAACTCAAAAATTGTATTGGAAGAGAGTTTTAGAGAGTTTATATGAATTTTTCAAATTCAACCTATATAGTTATGATATATTTTTTTTTGAGGGAGTAGTTATGATATTCTTAAAATTAAAAATATATCAATCATAAACATTACCTTATCATACTCTAAAAAAAAGTACTTTTTCAAAATTTGTGAAATATTTCTCCATTTTCTTATATATTTACTATCTCTAAAACCCTCATTCTCCTCTTCTCCAAATTCTGAAACAAAGCTTAAATAAACAATATTTAGGCATCAAAATTTTGATATTGTATCTTTTAATTTTGTGTGTACTATTAAAATGTATTTAAGTTGTAAGGGGCAAGAAAAATAGTTACATACAATGTTTCTATTGTTAATGTTTAAACAACATAAGTGTTTACAAAACCAATACTAGATAATATAAAATATAAAATAAATTATATAATGAAAGACTTACAACTTTGGGTTAAAATGTGATGTTAAATCCAAAATACAGTAACTGCTTATTTACTAGACAAAGAGGGTCTTGAGCATTTTTTCCTTCTTCATGTTATATTGTTATTTGTCATATATTTCTTTTCTGCCACATATATATATTGTTTGAGTATTATTTTGTCAATAGTTTAGAGAGGGTTAAATATGTTTTTGATCCTTATAAACATGTCAACTTTTCGTTTTACTTCCTCTAAAAAATCTCTTCAACTTTTAGTCACTCAAAAGTTTTTCATCTTTACTTTTGATCCCTCATTTCAAGTAAACTCATATGTAGAATTCATATTTTTGAATAAAATTTTGCAGAAAAATTCATAATATTATAAGAATCTCTCCCAAAAAAATTAATTTTTTTTTAACAAAACATAAATTAAATATGAATTTTTATATTTTTGGCAGTTAAAAATTCATATTTAATTTATTGTTAAAAAATTCTATTTTTTTTGGGATGATTTTTTTACAATATTCTACACATTTTTGCACAATTTCATTTTAAAAATACAAAAATTAACTTAAAAATAAGGACCAAAAGTAGTGATTGAAAATTTTATAGGGGGTAAACGTTGAAAGAAAATTTTAGAGGGATTAAAACGAAAATTTTTGATATATTTATAGGAATTAAAAACATATTTAACTCATTTAGAGACGTATCGTTGTCAAGTGTGGTTGGAGTTGCACTTATGTAAAATTCAAATTAGATCTTTGCTCAGATCTAAGATTATATATTTACTGTAAGTGGTTAAAAGTATCAACACGGGTTCTATGGTGTAGTGGTTAGCACTCTGGACTTTGAATCCAGCGACCTGGGTTCGACTCCCGGTAGGACCTTATTTTTTAACTAACGCGGGTAGTCTATTCAGCAACCATGAGATAAATTATTTTTGTAATTTAATAGTTTCAACTTTCAACGCTAACATTTTTTTTGCTCAAAAAAAGAAAAAAATAACACTAACGTTTTTTTTTCGGAGAGAATAACACTAACGTTTTTTAGATAAAAGTATATGGCCAATCTTAAATTTCGACTACTATGAACAAAGTAAACACCGATAGAGCTTGTTTTACTCTCAGGTAGAACTTAGAGACCACTTCATGTATGTATAGCTACTAGTGTCCTCCCGTGCAACGCACGGCTCGGAAACCTTTGAATACGACGTTAGTTTGATTACAAAGACGAAATTAATTTTTAATTAAAATTGAAAACGACAATAACAAACTAATTGTACATCATGGTATAAATTATGTTATAATTAGATTATTTATTGTTGTCGTCAATTCAAGATAAATACTATTGATTAACAATAGTTGCGTGAAGATAAAAACCACAACAACACACAAACACATTAAAGTCGCCAAAATTTGTAAAAGATCTGTCCCAATACTCAACAAGTCTTCCAAGCTAAAAAAAAACAAAGGACGTGTTACACCAACTTCTATTTATATTGTATAGTACGTATAGTTCAAAAGCAAGCATAAAAACGATAGACAAACATCCATTCAAACACTTGATATTTTAATTTTCTTCCAACTCTTCGAAGCTGCTCTAGCTATCTCATAAAATAAGCTATTTAAAGCAAACTCAAGACTTGAGAGAGTTTTTAGAGATTTGAGATGTGAAATGAATAAATGAGTCATTGCATGAGCTATAAAACAATGCAACGTGAGTTAACTCATGTTGGCTATACCAAACGTGGCTTAACTCACATAGGTTATACACCAACGCGACTCAACTCACGTAGGTTATATAGCCCAACGTGAGCTAACTCACGTTCAGTTTGTGTCAGCTAGCAGAACAACATGATTGCTTATAATCCCCGTTTTCAAAATATGACGAGAGACATTGTAGAACCAAGTGACGTACCCCCTCTTGCACCTCCACTGATACGCTGACTCCCGACCCCGATCAGCCTGTGGAAGGACATGGAGCAGATAATTTTGGAAGGCCACTACTACCTCATCTGGCTTAAGAGATATAAATACAGTAGGAGACCTGGAGCCCGCACATAGCCATACTACCTGAGAACCCACATCGGTAAGTGAAGGCATGTCGTCGATTTGCTGGTCATGATGCAACCAAATATGATGAATAAGCATTAAAATAAACATTAAACATTTTAACATAACGATTAAATCGTAAAAATAAAATAAACACTTTAATATAACAATTGAATCATTATAAAAACAATAATTAAAATAAACATATAAACATATCAATTAAAATAACATATCTATTGAACCGTAAAAAGACTAAAATCAAACAGTTAAAAATAAAAATTGAGTTGTTAAAAATAAAAAGACAGTAATTAAATAAAATGAAACAATTAAACTTACTGTGGCGTTGCTCCAAATCTTGCAGGCCACGTGTCTACTGAAATTCGGTAGAAGCGACAGGTCAGTAGGGCCTCAAGGAACACTCTCTGGTTCGACCTTCTGTTGAGCCTCACCTTTCTACTGAGCCTCACCGTCCAGATGTTGAGGTTGCTCATAATGCTACTCATATTGGGACGGACTCGTCTAGGACGACATTCCCTCCCCATCCCCATTCTTACTGCCTTGTCTCCTTCTGACAAGAGGGTGCCTATCCTGCCTATCTGCCTGTGCACTCCCAGTCATGGTCTCCCTTCCTCATCCCAGTCTGTCCGGTCTCTCAGACATGTCTACACAACATAAAATAATGAAAAAAATCAATGACTTTTTTCCATAAGGATATTGTGTCATTTCTAACTGATCATCAACAATTCACATTGCACTAAAACTATCACATTGCACTAAAACTATCACATTGTGTCATTTCAATCTCTAAACTACAACATTGCACTCAAACTCACTATAATTAACATTAACCATCCAATTTCTAACTAATTTCATCATTGACATGCAAAATATCAAACATTTTTTCATTGAGACATTTTTTCAAACACCTAGAGTTCAACATAAAATCTAACAACTTCTAACTCTAAACTACCGCATTTTAGTCAAACTTACTCTAATCAACATCTAAACTACAATTTCTAACTTATTTCATCATTAACAATAAAAAAAATCAAACATGAAAATCAACCCTAAAACCTAAAATTTCACAACTTAATCCAAAAAATATAACATTTAAACCAAATAAAGTCAATGCAAAAGGATCATACACTTACTTGTGATTGAAGTAGAAGTTGATTGAGTTTGATGAACTTCGCAGTAGGAGGGAGAAAATTCAAACTTTTTTCTTTGGAACACAATGGTTTTGTGTTCTGATTTGTGTTGTCTCTATACCAGAACGCAACATGACTTAAGTCACGTTGGTATCTATCGAACGTGACTTAACTCACGTTGACTCAACGTGACTTGACTCACATTGGTGCTAGAGAACATGTCTTAAGTCACATGGGAGTTATTATTGGGACATTGAGGTGGGAATGAGCAAAAGACATTGGGGAAAAAAAGCCGTTTTCGAAAGAGCAAGGGTATAAAACAACGAATTTGGGATCAAGATAACAATAGAACATACTTGTAATATATAAATGTAAATGTGTTTATAATAAAATCGAAGATATAGAATGCCAAACTAAAACATGTGAGATATGATATAGTTATACCACACGGTAATTGAATATATAAATAAATACTTCATCGGCCACACAACATATGTCGCAACTCGGAAAAATATATGTCTAAAAAGGATTATCACTTTTAATTTTGAATAATTATTTATTTCCTCCAATCAATGATATCAGCATTTATTTCACAAAAAAAAACATCTTTTTTTAATAACAATAAATATTATCATCATCACTATATATTCAAATTCACTTTATATTTATAATAATATAAACAAATCAATAGTTAATACACATAATAAGATAAAATTATTATACTTTTTTGTCAAGTAATCTAGTGGCTAGAAATTCACATTTTTTAAGGTGAAAAAGTGGAGTAACATGGGTTCAAACCCTTACCCCTACACATATAATACAATATTTTTATGAACTGAGTTAAACTCACGAAAACTATTATATTTTTACTTTAGAACAAAAGTTTAAAAATAACGTGTATATCATTATTGTATTTCCCATTTATGACTTTCTATACTACAACTACTATTGCAATAATAACAATAAGAAAGCAACAACACATCAATCATATTTATAAAATATAAATTTTTGTTGTTTTATCATAGGAATAATTTTTCAACAAAAATCATATTCACACGGTAAATATAAAAAAGATGCAAAATATCGTACCTGAAAATTAAAAAAGTGATAAATTGTTTTTTTAAAGGAAAAAGCAGTAAATTGTTATTAACTTCATAGTATGAATCATAAATTTTAATTAAATCAATTGTTTAGGGTGCAAATAGGAATATAAATTCGATTTGAAAAACTGGAAATGAATTGAAAAAAAAGGATATTAGAATTAGCATTTATGGATATTACATTGATAAATATTTATCACTATATAGATGTAAAATGAGTTTGACTCGCCGATCACTTTCTTAGCATTAGTCAGAGTGTAGAAAAGTATAAAAAAAAATTAAGCTGGCTTTTTGATCCAGCCCATCATACTCGTATTTTAGCAAGGGTTGGACTAGGCAGAGCCATCGTACTTGGGCACGACTTATTTAAAATAGGGTTAATTATATTTTTATAACTATAATTATACCAATTTTTTGTTTTAATCACTCTAAAAATTTTCTTCGACTTTTAGTTCCTCAAAAGCTTTTCATCTTTACTTTTGGTAACTCCTTTAAAGTAAACACATGTGTAGAATTCATTTTTTGGATACAATTTTGCAGAAAAATTTATAATATTACAAGTAACTCTCCAAAAAAAATAGAATTTTTAACAAAACATGAATTAAACATGAACTTTTTTACAATATTCTACACATTTTTTCACAATTTCATTATAAAGTACATAACTTGACTTAAAAATAGTGATCAAAAGTTGTGATTGAAAATTTTACAGGGACTAAAAGTCGATTTTTTTTTTAAAGGATTAAAACAAAAAATTGGTATATTTATAAGGACAAAAACATATTTAACTCTTTAAAATATTACATGAAAATTAGTTTAAAAAATAATTTTGGATTGACATGTTTAAAAAATAAATGACTTAATTTAAAAATCTATAAGTCATTATTTATGGATAATGTAGACATTCTTCAATATTTGAAGTAAAATAATGTTCAGTTTCCTCAACTTGCAATATCCCAACCACAACAACGGCTTATGAATTTTCATTTGGCATCAGATGGATTGGCATCAGATGTTGTATCTTTCATAAATATTGGAATTGCTTATTCCCTACAAACCGTGTAAACGTTCATTTGCACATGTAATTGATCTGGTTTTAATAATTCTTCTGTTTTATTTGCAATTTTCATTCACATTTTAGTCACTAACTTCTCATATATTATGAATGGGAGGAGCACCAATTTCAAGCCAATACCACCAGATTAACCCTAGTGGATTAATATTATTAACTCTTGATTTCCCATCTTAATTTTAATTTTACTTGAAAAAAAATTAATATAATTAACTTTTTTTTTCTTCCAAGTAACATGGTTTAGATATTAAAGAAAAGGAATCCAAACAGACAAACTAAAACTCAAATTCTTTAAAGTTTGTTAACCACAAATTGGTTTTAGTGATTGGAAGTCCTTCTCATACCAGATTGCACAAGATTTTGAAAATTAAATTCAACTGTACTGATGTATATGATTTTCTTTTTGTTGTTTTCTTGGATATCTCCTTCCAAAAGCTACATATATAATAAATAATAATTACTTGAGGTCTGCATATTTGTTTAAAAGATTGACCTATTCCAATAGGTGTTATTTATTTCATACACATTATTTATGAATTGATTCTCTAACCACATTTTTTCTGGACTCAATTATTTGCCAACAGTGTCAAGCTATGTTGATATTGACATAGGATAATGATTATTAATGAACATATTAGCAATCACAAGAGTCGGTGAGTCTCAGTCTCATGTTTCCCATGGTTCAAACTAAAGCAAAAATTAATTAAAGACACACAAATAAAGGATGTTAATTAGTTAACCATATCTTGTCAAAAAAATCAATTAGTTAATCATATTTTTATTTTATTTTTTAAATCAACTGTATTTCTAAGCCACCATTTCATGTTATTTATGTTTATTGAAAACTTACTTCATGAGAAATTTAAATGAATGATTTTTTCTTAGAATGGTGACAATTAAATATAGTAAAATTAGTTCAATTGCTTATATTGCAGTCTATGACTTGGTCTATTTTCATCTTCTTATTATTTTTTTTATAAGCAAACATAAAAATTTTCATCTTCTCATATTTAATACACTATGTATCGGAAGAAAAAAACCAAATTAAACATCAACTAAAAACTTACACACAAAGGAGAGATTTTCGATATGAATCTGGGTATCACAAAGAATGTCAGGCCTAACAATCTCTACATTATAGATTGAGTTAGGTTTTAAGGACAAATATTAATCATTGGTAATCCAACTATGGAGTATTATAAATTCCATTTCAATTAATCCTCACTCACTTGTGTTTTCTAGGGGAATGGATTTCCTCATGTGACAATCCCTCCAATCTTCTGAAAATCCCTCACTCACTTGATCAATAAATTAACACAATTTCTAACACATAATTTTTATTAGTGAAATTCTTAACATGTACCCTAAGAGCACAAGTTAACATTTCGCAAAAAAAAAAAGGCAGACTTTTGATAATGTGAGGAAATTATTGGAAACATTTATAATAATTGTCTTGGTATTCTAAAGTGAAAAATAATATAAGATGAAAAATTACAATGAGTCGGATGAAATATGAATTAGCGGATCCATTTCTTTTTTCAACATAAGGATCCGTTTTAAACTATTATTAGTTAACGGTTTAAAAAGGCACCAGATGAATGATCATTAACCATTATTCAAGTGATTTGAATCAAATCGAACTGAACAATTTGGGTTGTGAGCAATATGATTGCCTGCAATCAACCACATGAAAATATTGAACCTAAAATCTAGGTTATTCGATCTTGATCAAACAATTAAGATGTGGTTGACTATGTGCAGTCAGAGAGTTGTGAATGCACACAATCCATATCCATACTTTTGTGGTATTTGTGTACATAAATTGAATTCTAGTAACATATCGAACTCCATTTCTATTAATGATTTACAAATTAAGTATTATGTAAAATAAATATTTTCATGTTTGTACCAAAAAAAAAAAATCATGTTATAAATGATTATCATAAAGTCAAAGACTTTTAATGGACATGTTATGTTCTATTTTTATCTTCTACTATTTTATTTGTTCAAATAAATTGTCTAACGACTAACATTGGATTTGTCCAAGTGGTAACAGACTTGTATTCGTTAAGTAAGTGTTTAGTTGTTCGATCTCTAACTCTTACGTATGAAGAAAATTCTATTGGGAGGGGAGCATTCATATCATGTTTCCTGCATATTCCCTAATGGAGATTAGTTGTCACTAAATGCGGTGGAAATTTTGTACTGGTAACAATGATAACACATTAAAGAAATATTCTAACAGAGTTCATTCTAATGCATTGTTTGGGTTTAATTCTAGTGAAATTGAATATGGGACATAAAATTTCTCCAATAGATCAAATAAGACAACATAACGCTTCTTTTGGCTTTGATTGAATAGACCTGTCACTGCTTGTGTCCCCTTCCTTCTGAATATACCCCAATGATTTAAGAATCGATTTAATTTGTTCTGAGCAGATCATAAAAAATTGCTGGCTTTCTGTATTCTGACAAGCATATGGTCTGAGATCATAACAACAACATAATGTTAGTACTCCCTCAAATTAGGTACAAAACAGATTCATACAAAAAGTGCATTTTCTTGAGTGTGGATCCACTCAGTAAAATTTTTACCAGTCACATATGCTATGTTTTTGTTACCACCAATGTTTTAAATTATGGTTGTGGCCAAGTTACTGTAGCAATGGTACTGTCTTTGTTATTATGCAAAATTGTAGCTAAATGCAGTCGTGATGCAGTCGAAGAAACATTAAAAACCTTGCGTCTTAGAAACAACTACGGTCACACGTTTTAAAAACCTCGATTGTCATTGCATTAGTAATTATTTTTATTATCTTATAAAGCAAGTTATTCACTATTCATTTACCTGCATTGCAAATGCCAAGTGGATTAATGTTGCCTCAGCCCAAGGCCTTCCTATAAACTGAAGACCAATCGGCAAACCCAATTTATCATAGCCAACCTGTGTGATAAAGGATTATAGAACTGAGTTCTCTTAAAAAATGATTACATTAAGGTGTAATGTGACAAATATAACTGTCAAAGAATATACCGGAACAGTGACAGCAGGAAGTCCCAGGAAGTTTCCTGCTATGGAATACCGAATAAGCGCAGCTGAATTAATGGTGACAAACAAATCAGATTTTATGTTACCAACATCTTTATAGCTTAGGGTACTCTCACTATAAATATGGCATTAATACCAGTTAAACTGAATCTATATACCTCCATTGACATAGTCAAGTTCACCAGTCTTAAGTGCATCATCTTGAATTGGGTATGCAGTCACACTGTCATATGTATTAGGCATATGTTACCGATGAAAAAGATTGCTACACCTTAAAATATAGGTATTATGTTAAGTTTGAGAAAAGGGGACAAACCCTGTTGTTGGTGACACAATGACATCAGCCTCGGAAAATATTTTCTTGTGAAACTGCAATTGGCGATTCCTGTGTTCATAAAACATATAACCATGAGTGGATTATTAAGGTTTAATAATAAAAGAATAACCTAAAGTCACATGATTAATTAAAAACCAATTTATGTTTTTTAATCTCCATCTTTCATATAAGATGTGATAGTTAATATTAAGTATTAACTCATCTGAACTAGTCCTTTCACTTTATACATTTTGTATGTGTGTGTTTAGGTATAGAATATTGAGTAAAGGGAAGAGTGCAGGTTTTAAATTGTCTAGTAGGTGAGAAAACTTTATCATTGTGTTCTTTTACTCTTGATTTATGTTATTGAATTTAACATAAATTTTCTGAACTCCTTGGTCTAATTTTATACATCATTTAATAAGAAAATCTTGTCATGTATACCTAATTTTCTGAGCTTTAATATACTCCATGCTGCTGAATGCACCATAGATTTTAAGGGCTACCCTTGCATCCCATCCAAAATCTGCTAAATTTCTTCAGTGGTAATTTTAGTAATGTCAGTAATTATAACTCCCCAAGAGGAAAATAAGGAATAAAGTCAAGGGTTTAAAATATCTTACTTATCTTGAAAATAATCAAGTGAAGTGTTACACTCTGATCCAATTGTTGAATAATGTGCCAGGCGCATCACTTCTATTTCTGGTAAAGTGACATCTACAATCTTGTGTATATAAACAAAAATTGGCAGGTTAGTAAGTAATCGAATTACTCGATGAAAGGTTCATTGGTTTTATTAGAAGCTTTTTTGTGAAATTTTTCTAAATTCACACCAATTAGTCAAGTAGTCTTACCTGTTTGGTTAAACAGTTGAATTAAGTGCTTATCATATAAGCTATTTCTATAACAAAATATAAAATAAAGTTGATTTGTTTTCATAAGCTATCATGAAGAACTTATGGAAATAAGCTGAAAACAGCTTACGGACATGTCGTAAGCTATTTCCATAGGTTCTTCCGAATAGTCTCACACGTGATTATGCCAGTAGATAAGCTCAAATAAGTCAATACAAACAAGCATGATAGTTAAGACAGCGTTCTGAAGATGTGTTTGAGTTATATTTTTCAGTACCTTCCAACCATAATGACCCTGGAGCTTGTTCAGAGCACTGGAACAGCATATTCTGACATCCTCACTGCAATCATCAAACCACTAATTGATAAAATTAGTGGTTAAATGACATAACTGAAGTTAGGACAACTTACCTTTTCTAATATATATGAATAAATAACCAATCAATATATTCAATGCATAAAAATGTATTTCTGACCTTGCCATACTTTGCCAACTTGATTTTTGATATTGACTTTGTTAAGGGCAGCAGTGGAAGATTAATCTTGGCCTAAGGTATTGCTCAAAACATTTTCATTAGTTTAAAGAGATAAGGAGGAGGTTAAATTCAGAACAGTTTGTTGAACTTTACAAGCAATATGGTATTTGAAATAAAGAAGTCATTTATGAAATTGAATCAGTTGTCAAAATCACTTGGAATTTGAAAAGAACAAGATCTTACAGGTATACTAGTGGGCTGATGCGATGGAATTTCGCCGCTGATTGCTGCATAACTGTAAATATTGAAATATTAAAATCTGTAAAGCCAATGTTAAAGTTTACTTGAAGAAAAATAGCACAGAAAGGATAACTACTAACGTGATGAGTGAATCCTCAACAGTGCCTGCTAGTATTCCCACCATACCAACTGTCCAGTTTAGAGGAATAACTCTGAAAGTAACAAAATATCATTCTTCTAAAATCATTACAAATTACAATATTCCAAAATTATATATCAGCATGATGAAAGGTGATTGAATACTCACCCAGAATGAGGTATACGACTGAAAGTCGGTTTCAGACCAACTACACCACAAAGTGCTGCAGGCATCCTCACAGAGCCTGGACAGGTATATGCAAAGAAAATATTAGTTCACTAACTTTTGTTGTTGATATGTATATTGTAGACTAAAATTTCATGCACCTATGATATGAACATATTTGGTAATTTTGTATCACTTTGGTGACAATAAAGGGTCGGATTCATATAAACTGTCAGGGTAAATATTTTTTACACTAACAGTCAATCGTAATTGCCAGATCATTAAAGATGTCTGACTTTAATCATAACTACTTCTAAAGTCATACATATATATGATTGGTTGTGATTTATTGACAATATAATTTTTTTATTTTTTTATTTTATACTGAGAGTATATCAAAATTAAACTCAAAAGTGGATATGTGAAATGCTTATAAAAAATAATGAATGACAAGTAGTTAGCTTATCTTTTTCGTCTATAAATATAAATGAAGTACCTCCCCCATCAACACCAAGTGCAACAGGACACAACCCTGCCGACACCACTGCAGCAGATCCACTAGAAGAACCTCCTGCAATCCTACTGGCATTATGTGGATTTCTTGTAGCCCTGTGGAGTGAAAATAAACAGCCAAGCTCTTGTCATCAACTGATTCAATACAAATTTATTAATATATAGCTCAGAAGGCACAAAAAATGTAACAAATTGTGAATACTAGTATAAAACATGGTTTCTTACCCGTAATGTGGATTTATACCGCTAGTTCCAGCTCCAAGTTCATGCATATTAGTCTTCCCAACAAGTACAGCGCCACATAATCTTAAACGCTTAATGCAACAAGCATCATCTGTACAAGGCCTTTGTTTGTGCAGCCACTTTGTACCACCTAGAGGAAACCATTTAAAGACGCGCAAATCAATAATGAAATCAGAAGCTAAAACATTTCAAATTTTCAATATATCACTGACTAGTAACACCTTGCACTACCTGTAGTAGGATACGGCAAACAATCTATTTCATCCTTGATAGCAATAGGAACTCCATCCAGCACAGATATAGGTTCTCCTACAAAAACAACATGCACCAAATTAGTATCAGAACACAAGAGAGGGTTGAATGCACAATAGCATATGAAAACAATTCAGATACATGAGTTTCAATAACACTATAAGATAACATTAATTATCAACTGAAAGATCTATGGTTTTGCAAGAGAGGTCTTTTCATTTTGAATTATCATTTGAACTGATACTGTAAAGTACCTTTCTGATACCGAAGAGTTGATTCATTTGCCTGTCTAAGTATATCTTCGACATTGTAGTTTATGAAGAATCCCATTTGAAGTGTAGGTTTAGAGGATTCATCTACAGCAGCTATAAATCTTTCTGCAACCTGTTCAAACGAAGAAGAATTCTGATGAATAAATAATTACCGAAGATAAAATGAATTTACGAAAGCATATTTATTCAATGTAAAACTTCAAACAATAAAACATCATGGCTTTGGAAACTTGTTTTAATGACTAAGTTTTTCTGAAAAAGTTAACGACTAAGAATTAACACAATAATGATAGGATTAGGACTTGACGAAAAAATATCTAAGAGGTGAAAGAGTAATACCATGTGTGGTGTTATATCTCCTGAGCTGTAAGCTCTGAAATAGTCCATTATGGTCCACCGATTAAATGAAGGCTTTGTTCCATTAATTGGTTTTTGAAAAGTTGTAGGTAAGCAATCTATTGCAACTTGAACTTTGTCTGGTGGAGTCAAAGCCAAATCCAAGGATTTAACTTCTTGTTCTTTGTGGTCTGCTAGATTAATTTTAAATCAGTAATCCACTAAATTATTCAAATATCATAGACACATTCAACACAAAATGAAATCTATGATTATTGCAAGTATCCTGCAAGAAAAATCATATCCATATTCACAATATTTTGCAGTGAATTTCCTACTAGTTGAAAATAGTAAACCTTCAAAATGATGTAAGGGAACATAAAGAGGTGGCTCTTCTATATCTGCATTCGTAATATACTGCAGATTAACAAAAAAAAACATTTGTTCAGAATTTGGAAAAGGAAAATGCTATTTAAGCTGTCTACATATATGGGAAGTGTGAAAGCAAGGTGAAGATGAGTTCTTGAATCAGAACACAATTTCATGAAAATAGAATGCAAGTGACTATAGAACAAGAGCATACCTTATGAATAAGATTATTTCCCTTCAATATATACAACAGAAAAGCTCCAATTATTCGACACTCCAAGAGCCAAGTGACAATCTTCACCAAAATTCCAGTCATGCGTGGAGCTATAATTCAAATGAATCATATCATGATCATGGTTGTAAGTAAAACATTAAAATTAATGATTTTGAAATAAAATTTAAATTCTAAACTTTACATTATTCAGAACTGGAGAATATTTATATCACATTTAAGCTAACTAACTAACATATTCAATACTGAAATTCCTCTGCATCTGGATACAGAGTTGTAAAGTATCATAATTAAGTGAAAAAATGATAACAAACTTTCTATAAAAGAAACCATACTATACTTTCATGTCATACTCAAATCAATATTTTTAAACTGTAAGAAATGGTAATAATAAAAACAATGGATTGTGAACCTTTAACATTAGCTTGGAGATAGAATTCAGTACTATCTGGGCCTAAATTGACATCCTTCACAGGCTTGTAAACCACACGTTTACTTTTGAACAAACCCATCAGTCTAAAGAAGTTGTTACTCTTTAGAAGATGGAGAGAAAAATGGAAATGTCAACAAAAATATTTCATATTATAGGAAGAAGGGCAGGCGGTGATGGCAAGAGGATCAAAACATTAATTTAACGTACATATATATTCTTAGTTTTGATATTGATGATTTGGATTTGGCATGATAACTACTAGAAAACATGTCATTTTCACTATAACAGTGAGAAATTTGCATGCAAAAAAAAAAACTTAGGACTGAACATTATATTCCTCCACCTATTCTTATTTCTGCTTAGTGCTTATACATACATATATATATATATATATATATAGATTCCAAAATGTTTTTTAAGTTCTCTTGGAGCACTGTAGTTTTTGTCCTCAAGCTGAAAATTTAGCTAGCTCATTTTTATAGTACTTTCTGAAACTCTAGTCCCCACAACCACGAGGTTCGTTTGTTTCTAAACATGTATATGTACTTCTAAGATTTGCTTGATTTGAAGCAATAACAAATTGTTTTTTATTGCTTGATTTTACTAGAAAGATATTACTTAATTTTCAGTTGATCGCTTGATTTTAAGACTTTGTATAGAAAATACCAAAAACTTTTTTTTTTTTACTTTGTTATATAGTACAAGTTTTAATTTCTTTTTTTTTTTAAAACTAAAAGTGACATTTTTAGTAGGACAGATATATTTTTCGAAACCAGGTCATTGCATAAAGATCAATTACGTAGAGTTTAATTTGCAGCATTAAATTTTTAGTGGTCCATTGCAAAAAAGTTGTTACTGTAGATGATGTTTCTGGGGTTCACTATAATAAACCAGATCTACTACAGTATTAAATCATAAATTATTGTTGTACCAAAAAAAAATTCTATAAATTATTAATGTTCTGCAGTCCTAAAAATTTCGGCCATTTAATTCTTTGCCATAACTCTTTATAAGAGTTTTAAATTAGTGAAAGGTTTTATTGGAACCATCTCCAAGCCGTGCAAATGAAGCAGACGAAAATGTTAGTAACTTTTTTTGTTTATTTGAGGGGAAAAATGTTAGTAGGGCAGCAGGGCCTATGGATAATTAATTTGTGAAATTGGTATCTTAATATCGAAAAATGACCTTTAGTTTGTACTTTATGATTGAATTTAATATGATGGTGATGGACAAAGTCAATGTATGGCTAAGAAATTGTAGAAACAAAAGTTTTTGAAGTTTTATCAAGACAAGATAATGGTTTTGGTAAGATTATTTACATAAAGGATGCAAGCGTTGTGGTTAGGAGAGAAATTTTACCAGGTCAATATGTATTTGTTTGCTATAATGATCATCACAAGCTGCCACTTTGTCTGCAGTAGTTATACCAAACCAGTCAAGTAGAATGGAAGTAAATCATATCATCTTATTAGGTAATAGGTTCAGACTTCAAGCTCCTGGCCTTAGGTTCAGATCAATGCATGCATGTGTATATTTATTTATTAGTAAAAAAGCCTATTTTAATTACAAAATTATTACAGTATATTAGTACTTATGTTCAATTTTGCTTTAGGTTATTCGTCACTTTATGATGCGATACTATGCTTGATTGGCATCTCTCGCAAGCAAGTACTTCACATGTAGGGTATTCATATATTGATGTAATGTATAACGCACATTGAGTAAAAGATAAGATATGACAGTTGGGAATATAATGATGATAATAATAATCTGATAAGGAAAATGAAAAGCGTGGTAGAAGCCATCAGGATGGGCCATGGGAAATAGTCCCTTTCTCAATTTTTACAAGCACCAATTACATATTTCACATATATTAATGATAAAGTTAATGATGCAATGCCCACAAATCCTAATTCAATTGCCAAAACGACACATGGATTCTTTAATAAAGAGGGTTAGATTAGATAGAGGGGAGTTAGATCATTAGAGCTAGAGATAGACTTAAAAAAACTATAAGAGAAATTAACTATTAGAGCATCTCTAATGGGAGGTCCTTACTTAACAAGGACCACTCCCTTTTAATGACCCTCATTGAAGGAAGAAAAAATGAGTCTCCATTAAGGAACGGGTAACTATATAAGGACCCTCTCTCTCCTGAGCAACTAACGGGTCCACGTTTAAAAGAAGTAATAAAATATGTATTATGTGGTCCCACTTACAAAAGAAGTAATATTTTAATAATTAACAGTTGTTTTGATTTAAAAAAAATAATTAATAGTTGTCTTAAATATTATTTTATCTATTTGTCATCGTTTTAAATAAACTGTAATTCATGCAAATTTTTACTATTATTTTTTAACGAAGGAATGTAAAATTTGTAATGTTAATTTTTCTATTTTCAAATTATTAGCAAATGTGGCAGAAATTTAAGTTCATACGAATAAATACATATTTTATAATTTAATTTTTTTTAAGGATTATAATTAAATATTATAAGGTAATTTATAATTTAATAAATAGTATATTTTTGTTTAATGATGTAAAGTTAGTGGGGCATATTTAAGTACTTTTCATTGGAGTCCTTATTAGTATACTCTTATCCATTTAAGGAGTCCCTATTAAGGAACTACCATTGTGGATGCTCTTAGGAATGATCTAAAGATAAATGAGTTAGGGAAAGACATGATTTTTGATAGAATACTATGGCGTCATTTGATTCATGTAGCCAACTCCATTTAGTGGGATAAGACTTAGTTGTTGTTGTCGTCGAAATTGTTAGGATGTATGTCGTGATTGGGGATCAAACCCCGACTTCTTTGTGACTGTGTTCTAACTCCAACTTCTCATTTATGTATGGGGAATTTTAAATGACTATTTTCATTTCATCTATCCACCAAAAAAGTTAATAGTATAATCATGTGTATATTTTGTGTAAATATCATCGTTGAAATTCGATGTTGGGTACATATCCAACATTTTTCTCTTTTTAATATACTAAATAAATAAGAAAAGAAAGTAACATGGGTGCGTAAGTTTCTTGTTCTGTTCCATTTTTTTTTTCTCCAGCTTCTTGACCAGTGAATATTTTGTCCTAACATCTTAACCTCAAATGGGTAACAGAAAAAGTGAATTGGATCACATTATCTACTATTTTCCGGTCTAATTCACTTGCCGCTCAACCTAACATTTTGAATAAGATCCACCACGGTGATTACTTATGTTTGGCATTATAAATCGACTCCCTCTATTGATTTTTCACGCGTTCTATGAAGTTCGGATTATATAATTCAACAACATAAACACCCCATAAAAAGCTCAAAAACACGTAAAATTATTTTAGATTTTAGAATCTAAATAGGACGCGGGAGAAACTCATAAAATGGGAAAAGTAATGGCCTTGTAAATTTGATCAAATGAGAGCAAAAACTTAATTGTGCTCACGGATTGAAAACTATAAAAATGGTGATAAAGTCTTTATCATCAACGGAAAGTGAGAAGATACTATACCAGTATTGGATTATCGAAAGGGATTGTCTTAGCTCAGAAAAAGCGATGTGTCCTTTTTTTTTAAAAAGTAGCAATGTGTCTTGATATAGTGCTATTAATTAATAAATACCTTCTTAATTGGTATAAGTGAGAAATAAGTTGCATTGTTTTGGATCTTTCTAGTTTCGTAAGCATGTGATCGTGTTAACTTCCTCAGCGATCTTGAAAGGCAAAAGGCAAATTAGGGATGACCTAGACTTGTGTAGGTTTCCCCTGAAAAAAATTATACACTTTCCTTCCACAAGACAAGGCTCATGGTATGCAGGCATGCATGACTTATATTTTAATAGTACTAAAAACTAATCAAATTAAAACCCTTTTTTTTTTCCAAATCCAATTCAGTCATTGCCAAACCGGTATATAATTGATTTCAAAACCGGTTTTAAACAAAAACATGACCTGACCAGATTATTTTTTTTATAAAAGGCAAAATCCGTTCAAAACTCATAACCAGATGTGTAATGAACCAATAATTGCTTTCATAACCATGTCAAAATAATAGAGTATTACTTTTCCCAACCTGTTAACTTCTCGGGCGCTCTGTAAAATTTCCAAAAATGCCCCTTTGCAGTCCGGATTACGTAATCCGAATTGCATTAACACCATGAAAAAAAAAAGGTCTAAATGATGGAATTTTGGATTTTGAGGGCGGAGTCCCGTAAGAACTCTTTTCTAAGGGAGTCTTGATCATAAAAACCCAAGGATGAAAGCTAGGAAGATTAATATTGTCCTTAAAATGACTATCAATGTTACAAACATGTTCATAATTGATGCTGGTGCTGTCCGGATTACGTAATCCGGATTGCAATAGCACCATGTAAAAAAGGGTCTAAATGATGGAATTTTGGATTTTGAGGGCGGAGTCCCGTAAGAAGTCCTTTCTAAGGGTGTTTTGATCATAAAAGCACAAGGACGAAAGCTAGGAAGATTAATATTGTCCTTAAAATGACTATCCATGTTACAAACATGTTCATAATTAGTGTTGGTGCTATCTGGATTACGTAATCCGGATTGCATCAACACTATGAAAAAAGGGTGTTTATGGGGTGTTCGGATTATGTAATCCAAAAAAATCATGTAACGCGCCCTATTTTTTGAGATTTCCGGATTACAAAATCCGGAAAAATCCATAACTCATTTTTTCACCCTTTAACAAAGGAAAACACCATTCCGGATTATAAAATCCGAAAACTTCAAAGGCATTTTTGGAAAAAATAAGGTGCGCAAGAAAAGCCATAGGGTGGGAAAAGTAAATCTCAAAATAATATGAACTAAACCAAGAACCAAGTGTTAAGTTAGACCATAAAGCCCAGCCTAAAATGGCAGAAAGTAGAATGTTTTAATCTTGACAATATTATTACATTTTTACTTCAAAAATAAATTTAGGAAAAGTTAGTTCATAAAATTACGACTCAAAGAACATAATTGAGACAAAAAATATTGTTAAGCTGTCTATTTGACTAAGGATGACACATAACCTTCTTCCTAAGTTGAGAGTCGTTATTGGCAGGGCTCCATATATTACCAGATATTTGATCCTAGAAAAGTCAGTGATACAATATGTTCTCAAAACTATCATAAAAATTCATGGCCAAAGATGAGGCTAAAACTTAAATTGAATAATTGGTGCACTGGATCTCATACTTATAAAGTTGGATCTATGATACCCATCTTGCACAGTCACTTGTGATACCAAGAACAAGGCCATAACATTCAAATGCTAATATGCTTTAGTCTCTACATAAAAATGCTAAGCAATTCTATATATACATTAATCTGAATGAGATGTGGAGCCTGAAAGGACCTTGGATAAGGTACTCTGTAGCAATGACACTGAATCAATAGCAGATTTTGTAAACCAGCTGATCCCCACTTTAAGTTTATGTTCATCTGTTGGTAACCTCATCAAATAAGCTATCTTCCTAGCTGCAAAACCAGAAAAAGCTCAAGCTTATTTTTCTTCTTATTAATGATTTTAATAGGGTTTACAGCATAATAAAGAATGGCATATAAGACCAACATACCAGCATGGCCAATAGGGCCTTCTAAAGTTAACCCGTCAATAAAACTCGGAGAAATTGCAGCATCATTTCTTCCCAAAGTCATCATCTCACCTAGGTTTTGAAACCTAGCACCCAGATTAAGAATAACATAGTGTTAGGTGTACATTACAAAACAATTAAACAAATTTATTACCAAATAACAAACTTCTGAGTCTGGCACTTCCCCGAAGATCGCTATGATGGGACTTTTATTGAACCAGATTGGCTTTTTTTCCCTTTTATTAGCAAATAAAAACTTCTAAATGCAACAATACCTAAATGGCAAAAGTGGACGCCCATTGATTGCAGCCCAGAGATTCCAACCAGTAAAGTCTGCTTGTTGAAATGCAACCTACAAAGTAAAGGAAAACAGTTGTCAAATAAAGACGATGGTACCCTAAAAAAAATACATTTCCTAGTACTGAAAGATTAGATACGATGTCAATAAATCACACCTGTGCAGTGGCTGGAAGAATCCTTCCATTTGAATCCCTTAATGCCGAAGAGTCGCCAAGAGAAAATATCCGTGGGTGACCCTTAACACGAAGAGTTTCATCTGTTTCCGCCTGTCCCCTGGCATTAAGTGGAATAACAAATGGCACATCTGAATATTCCAGATGAGGAAGAGGAGGTTTGGATCCAACAGTCCACAATACCAGATCTGCTTCAATGATTTTACTCTGCATTCCTCTTTCAGCAGGTTGTAGCTCCAATATATATTTTTCAAAATCAAGCCCTGTCGGGGTATTTGAAGACTCCGATTCACTGGCCCTCCGAATACAGTTGACAAAATAACCCAATAAAAGTTCAACCTTCCTGGATGAAAGAACCTAACATCCACAGCATAATGTTTCCTTTCAGAAATCATAAAATTTCTTACAATAAAATTGGTAATGAAATTTAAGGACTATAAATTTAATGGCAATAAAATACTGCTGCTGCCATAGTTTAAGAAAAGGGATAATTGCATGCTGGAGAAGCTTTAACAACAAAACCAGGATTACAAGTGATGGTTAAAATTGCATTCAATATTTCAATTTCATCCTGGGGCACTGATGTAGCATTCAATCATGGCTAATGCTTATATAACTTAGGCTTAAGTTATTCACAGATCGTTTTGAAATGTGTTTGTTAGAGAATATGAATTATTTAAGCTATGTATAAGGAAATTATGTATTCAAACTTCTCAGAATTAATTTCTTCCAAATAATTTTTATGAGGATGTTAAAGTAGTGTTTAGGAAAATTCAACTAGGTCCTACAGTTTAATAATGTTTTAACTGAATGATATACTTTAAAAACATTAAACAAGACTGGATCCTCATAGTGTTAAACAATGAAGACCATATTAAAAAAAAAAAATCAAAACTATGAACACCCAAATATAAATTTCAAATTACAAGGACCCGTTTGAATTTTTCTAAAAATACATGAACTTATAGAGTAATTGCTCAAATAAATTATCAAGTCGTTCTAAGAGGACTATACATGTTTTCTTAGGCCTCATCAATCTTAAGCAAGGATCAACTTGTCTTGACATATAATTGGGTTACATAATACATGCTTACATTTCTTTAATCCAACCCTTGAGCACTTAGTTTTTAGGTTTAGAGTCACTAGAACATTTAAATTTTTATGTTATTTAACATCTTCAAACATAAAGCTCTGGCCTCTAAATATCTGACTTCATTCAATCACATTTTATCAACATGACATTGTATAAAAGAAAAATTTAAAGAGGAACGGTGTATCTCACTGCCTTGCCATAGAGAGAAATGCAAAGCAACATTGTGTAGACAATCACCTAGTTGGCCAGGGCTGTACAAAATAGATCTTCAAGTTCGACAAAGCATTAAATTTAAACTCTAAGCAACTTACTTTCAGTGCGGCTTCCCTATTGCCAGGTGGGGCAGTTGGGCAGATCATTGTATCAACATTAATTGCTCTCACAATTCCTCTATTTTGTAATCGCTCTGCTACTGTTGCAGCTAATTCGACCCCAGAGTAACCACAACCAACAATAGCCACACTAATTTGGTAGTCCTTACCAAAAGTCTTTCTCTCTAATATTGTTAATCTATTGTTAACTTTCTGCAACAAGACACCAGCATGTGAAATCAATAAAAATATAAAGTTTGCATATTAGTCCTGAGATATTAATAATTGACCCGTCCTATGTTGCACTTACACGTGCATCCTCTAGAGTTGAGAAAGGAATTGCGAATTCTGTTGCTCCTGGTACAACATCCAGTTTAGCTTCAGCTCCCAATGCAAGAACCAGCCTGGCTGTCGAAGAAATGAAAAATGTTCAAATTAATAGAAACTATACAATTCTATACACTATACACTGACAGTCCACTTTATTTACCAGTAAAAATAGATGATTCATTTTCCTTTTACAGATATTTTAGATACACAGAAACATTTCAGAATACTACAACATAGGCATCTTGCCCATAAACCCTAATCATTACAATAATAAACTTAAGAGTGTGGTCACCAAAGGTAACCCATTTTTCACACCTAGGTCAATATACAGAACATAAAGCCAGAGAGAAACATATCTTAGGCAGAATATAAAACATAATTGATGCCAGGATACCCTGAGGGACTTAAACAGTGCATAATTTGTACCAGTCGTATTCAATATGAAGGCCACTTTCAAGATGAACAGTTCCTCCACGAGTAGATGTGTTGGATCCATTCACTCCCAAATGATCAGAGGGCTGCAAAACTTTTACTCTGTCTTTCAAAAACTGCACACCAGTGTTGGCCAGCAAATCCGAGAAGCGAGGAGCTATTTCCCATTCATCCACTTCTGTATGCCATAATGTAAGTCTGCTTAATCATATTTGAATCAGAGAAAACTGCAGTTGTTGCATAAATATAATACTGCATACCGCCAGATAGAAGCTCGTACAACATTGGTTTGAAAACAAATCGTTCCGACTGATCGACAAGAGCAATCTGTTGCATATCAAATAAGGAATTCTGTTTATATTCAAAACATCCAAGAGAAGCAAAAAGTGCTGAAAAACTAAACAATTAAGTCACATCACAGTGCATGGGTATAAGGTAGTATCATAATGATAGTCGTACATTAACTTGCAATAGAAGAACAAAATATATGGAAGCTTATCATGTGGGTGAGTTAGGACGTCTTTTGATAAACAACTCAGGCGCCTATAACATAGGTGTTTATCATATAAGTGTTTATGTATAAACTATTTCCATAATAAAAGATAAAATAAAGCTAAACTGTCTTGATATAAGCTATAAGTTGTTTTCATAAGCAATTCTGGAGAGCTTATAGAAATAAGTTGAAAACAATTTATGGACATGTCATAAGTTGATTCCATCAATTCTCCCAAACAGTCTCACAAATGCTTATATCTGTAGATAATCTCAAATAAGTCAATCCAAATAGATCTCTAATTCATACCTCACCATGCAATTATGACCTAAGATTGGTGTCAATTGCAGATAGAGGAAAATAGAGGATTGTTAAAATTCTGCTACGCAATGGGGCTATAGCGCCACTATAGTCGTTATTTGACAGCATTTCGTACCAAATAGTGTATCAGAAAACAATAGTGGTTTGTCTAAATTCCGCTACGCTATAGCTGCTATTTAACAACATTGCCTATGATTAAGATTAATTTTAAAATTTAAAATCAGTTCCTCTCATCTCTTACAATCTAACATAATGCTCCACTGTACATGCATCAAAATAATCATGTTAAAGGCACTAATGTGATTCTTTTTAACACACCATTTCATCAACGAAGATGCTCCTAAGTCCTATCATTGGATTTTGCATCAACTTCCATAAGCTAGAAAAACTGAATCAAATTTGAATGTTAAAACACTTACCTGCGGTTTTTTATTGTCGGCCCACTCTAGTGATTCCAACCTTAAAGCAGTATACAAACCACCAAATCCACCACCTAATATACACACTCTAGGCTTCTGCAAGGATTAATCAGAGAATAAACACAAAATCACAAATAAATTATCAAAATCTATACAAATTCAATATCGAAAAATAAAAAAGTAACGATTCAAAACCTTGTTATCAGGCCACACGAAATTCGTGTGAGCCTTTACGGTTTCGGATTCATTCACAACACTTCCATTCCCGCCATTTTTGCCCGAAGCGAAAAACCGCAATTGTAACCGTTTTCGGTTAGAGTTAGAGAATAAGGATGGATTTGTTTCGCTGCTTCTCCAATTGCTCGGGAACAGCGTGCTCCATTGTTTCGCTCCACCTAATAGATGAAAAAAAATTGTTAAAAGAAGAAATAGTGATAATTTGATAGAAGAGAAAGAAAGCGCGTACGGTGAAAAGCGACGAGTGTGGGTGATGCGGATAAAGCAATGTGTGACATTGTGAAGAACGGATGGAGAATGAAGTTAGGGTTTGGTTTTTATCGACGAAGTAGTATTGGAGAAATGAACATTAGAAAGTATTGAAGAAATGGTTGTTCTGCTTCCACGCTTTCTGCCACTTCCCGACTCAACAGTTGCTATCCAAATGTGTTATAGACTTAAATATAACTTAATTGATGGTTGATATTAGATGAACATTGGAGTGTGATTTAAGTGGTATATGATGGAAGAAACTTGATAGTAAGTGATATTTTCTATTAATATTTTGTGATAGATGATGGTTTTAGACTAAATCAATTTTAAAAACGGACTTGTAAAGTGGATCTCATTTATATACGCATATTTAAGTCATATCTCATTGAGTTAAGGGCTCTTAACAAACTCCTCGACACATTTTAATATTGTGATTGTTCCTTCTAACTTTCATCTTTATAAAGAGTCCAATATGACATTGTGTCAAAATAATGAAACGATAAAGAAAGCACAAGTCTCTTGTCTAAGTCTACGCCAACAATGTAATATTTTTTTATACACTCACCATTCAAAATATTTATCTATCATAATAAAATCGAGAATAGTGTGCAAACCTTACTTCAAACCCTAATTTCCTAAAATGACTATTTTACCCTCCATTTATTGTCATAAAATTACTATTTAGCCCTACTCCTCTTATCTCAAATCTCTTCTTTACCACTATAAATATGGAGTTTTGGTGGTACACGTCAATTCTTTTTGTCCTGCTACTCTTATCTCACATCTCTATTTACAATCATACGTTACGAATTCTTATGATATAAATTTATTTGATGTTCAATCCGCTCTTGCAAAGCAGTTAATAGGAGGTTTTTCCAATAAAATTTCCATTTTTATTTGTGCTTTAAACAATTATTTATATTCTTCATTGTGCTAATATTTGTTGTAATTTTGTTTTGCAGCTCTATTGATCCCTACATATTTTTCAAACACCAACATATATCTTTAGACAATGAAACTGAAGTATAAGACATATCATGTTGAATTTGACATTAATTATGTAATTTATATATTTCATTACTTTGCTCCCTTGATACCTAAATTTTAGTGATCCATATTCACAATTTTTTCTGTCGACTAATGTAATGTTGTTTGATATGTTTGTGCATAGAAGACATTGCTAGATTGTTAGGCCTATTTGCCGATGACTTTGGTGCTAAAATTAATTGTCATGTCAGCTCAGAAAAAGATGATTATATTTGGAATAAAAATACAAGATAGGTTTGACAATGAATTCAATTATCCTACTTTTGATCCTCCGATGATATTTACCATTCAAAAAGATGATGATATTTGAGATGTTCACCCTTTTTTTTATCTCTTTGTAAAGTAAAATTCTAATGGAAGAATTCTGCCTATGTGGCACCTCTAGAAAAGCTTAATTTCTCCTATTTTATTTTATTAGAAAATCTAATACTCCCGTAAGTTACAAATCATCGTTAACTTTACTTAATGTTGCATAATGAATACGTTGTGTCTCAATTTTATAAAAATTGATCGGTTACATTTTTCAATCTTCCTCAACCTACATGTACGTGCAAGATTTTATTAAATGTGTCAGTTACATTTTAGATTGATTGCTATCTATTTAGTTTTAGCCTGTAAAAAATTATATATGTATGCTTTGTTATAGATAAACATCACTCACCAATTTATACGTATGCATGTTCTCCATCACTAATCCTATCATTTTTATCATTACTCTTGAAACATCTTTCACATTCTATCTCCATTTTCATTGTGATATTTTTTTTTTTTTGGTACAAATTTTCATTGTGACATTTAAAATCTTCAACCAAACATTCTAGCAACAAAAAATGGAGTAGTATTGGTCAAAAAAAAATGGAGTAGTAATTTTAACATATTTTAGAAGTTATTGTATGAATATCTTGTTTGGTAATGAAAATGTACAACATTGTTATTTATACAATCTTTCTAATGTAAAATATATTTTAATATATATTAAAACATAAGACATGTACGTCAAACTGGTATAATACAATGGACCATCCAAAGATATAGCCATCTTTTTTTTTTGATAAGGCTAGAACAAATGACAAAATAAAGAGTGGTTCCCAACTAAATTGGTACCCATTTCACTTGTTTTTCATGAAAACCCATCATTTTAAAATTGTGTTTAAATAGGTCCAGTCTACTCTATTGTAGGCCATTGTAATGTCACTTTTTAACGTGTTTACACCCTTCCCATTGTTTTGCCTTCCATGTACTTGTGTATAATTTCCCTAAAAAAAATAATGTACTTGTGTATAATAGTGTTGTTATCTAGTTACATCTATTGCTCTCATGATAGAAGGATATTGAGCTACATTTCAAAGTGTGCTACCTCTAAAATTTGCATGTGTTTTGATGTGAATGTTGTGTTATATATCTTTAACCTAAATTAAAATGTTCAAGTTAGGTGCATTGGTGAAAGCGTTCATATTTATATTTAGGTTCTCTTTGACAATACAAATTGTCGAACTTATAACATATAATTTATAGTTATAAACTCATATGATCAAAGGTATAACTTTTTGCTAGCTTATAGTGTTTTCTTGCTAATTTAATGGATGATAAACCTTGTTAGCAGTGTACTAAGGAGGAAACCTCTAAGTTTTTTTTTAGGGGAAACCTCGAAGTTTTAGTATTTTGGGTAAAACAATGGATACTCTGGGGTTTGCACCAAATCCTCTATATATAGAGATATCGTTGTGGTCATTATCACGACCTTCATATAAATGTTACCAAGTTCTCCTTAAAATGTTATAGTACTGTTGCTTTTACCCTTGACCGAGTAAGTACGTGTTTGGTTACACGGCCAAAAAGAGAAAACGCGCTTCCATCAGTTCAAAAGCACTTTCAAGATGTTTGGCTCTCCATCACCCTTCTGCCGCCGCCTTGCTTTTGACAACTTGAAATCGATTTTGAAAGAAGCTGCTATTCAAAGCTTCTACAAATCGATTTCCTACACCTTAGGTTTGGTTTCTCCCAATTTCTCTTTTTTGCCCTTACCTTCATCGCCATAAATCCTTGTTGATCTGAATTTTGCAAATCTCTTTTCAAACACTGAATACAAAGCTGTTTTTTCACCTGTATAATAACTCATGCTTATCTAAATTTACTAATCTCTTGTCAAACATTGAAGACAAAGCTGTTTCTTCACCTAAATCATAAATTTATTAAACTCTA
>Ga0315914_1001034_pt1 | contig 39751 bp, 17 predicted proteins | sample MpolenodulesMG_FD_203920 | JGI IMG/M metagenome (GOLD analysis project Ga0315914, IMG submission 203920) | Medicago polymorpha root nodule microbial communities from Los Angeles, California, United States - elongated nodules | ecosystem: Host-associated > Plants > Roots > Nodule | place: USA...
TGAAGAACCTGAGCGCAAGGATGACAATGGTAGACCTTTGAGGAGAGATATAGTGATCCCTCAGCCTTGTGCTCCTAAGCTTTCTGTTCGACAGGTAACTTGTTTATTCCAATGCAAATGCAATGATGGAACCAAACATGATTTACCTTTGTTTTGTTACTGAGAAAATATTTAGTTGTGTTCGTTTCTTAATTTCATCAGATTTTTTAGTGAAATACAAGTAGAATTCCTATGCAATTTTTCATCTATCTTTACTGAGATATTATCCTTTTGTTGAGTGAAATACAAGTCTTTATAACAAGAATATCATTTCCTCGATCAATCTCCCTGACATTAAGCCGAATATTTTTTAATCCTCACTTAGTAGGATAAGGCTTGGTTGTTGCTGTTATTGTTGTTGTTCTGAGTCTTTTGTCTTAATCTCCACTTAACTACTCTCTCAAAGCTTCATAGAATGCACGCAAGTTGATCCCTCTATAATTTGTTCAATTTTATATGCCGCATTTGTTCTTACAGACAACAGCACTTCTCCATCCATTCAACATGTTTTAAACCTCAATCATCACATTAAACAACTCTATGAGCTATCTTATGCATAAGCATCGAAATTTGAATTTGATTCTTATTGTTTGGCCATTATGCAATAAATATAGTCCTACAGTGTTTAGATTTGTAACGGAGCTTCTGCATCTCTTTTACAATAACATACCATGTGCATATTTGATATCATGACCTTTCTAGATTGCTATTTGACATTGTTCTAATTATTTGTGGTGTAGGTTGCTGCTGGAGGAACTCACTCAGTGGTACTTACACGTGAAGGGCACGTTTGGACATGGGGTCAGCCGTGGCCTCCTGGTGACATGTAATTTTTCTCTTTTTTGAACAAAAGAAATAAGTTATTACTGAGTTGAAGATAACAACTTACAAGGAGACAGTAGGATAAAAACCTTCTAAACAAAAGAACAAAACAGAAAGCAACCAAGTAAATAAAAGGAAATCAACATAGGGTTCATTTTCCACGTTTTCGAGAAAAAATGTTTTTTTAATAAATAAACATGCTTACAAAATTAAGATGATCAGGTATGTTTTATAAAAAGCCAACATAAAAGCAGTTTTACCACTTTCATCAAAGACTAATAGTAGCTTCTATCTGTAGAAAAGCCTCCCAATCCCTACACATATTTGTTACCGAAACTCTGTCCAAAAGGCCATGCACTTCAGCCAAAATTATGCCAAATGGTCAATCATAAGTTACTTGCCAAAGAAGCCTTCTCAAAAGTACTGAGAATTCCGTGCCAACTAAATGCACCAAATTTGTTGTATATATTGCACATTGCCACACAACTTTGTTTCTTTACTTTTACCAACAATTACTTTAGCCACTTGAGTACTTTTTTATGTTTTTGCTCTTGTCATAACTATATCCCTATTATCTATGAATTTATTTTACATATTTGGATGGTTATCTGCTCTTGACTAAACAGCTTCTGCTTTATGCTAATTCATATAGATTTGCTTCATATCTTGCAGTAAACAGATTTCAGTCCCGGTTCGGGTGCAAGGTCTTGATAATGTAAAGCTTATAGCAGTAGGTGCATTTCATAATTTGGCTCTTCAAGAGGATGGAACTCTGTGGGCTTGGGGTAATAATGAATATGGACAACTTGGAACTGGAGATACGCAACCAAGATCACAACCTGTTCCTGTGCAAGGACTCTCTGGACTTACTGTGGTTTGTATCTCATTTTCCAAAGTCATGTTTATTTGTAGATCATTTTGTCAGTATGCATATTAATATACTTTGCTGCGTACTATAACCACCAATGCCTTTTCCCACTAAGGTCCTGTTCAGATAAACAACTTAAATAAATGCTTATAGCATAAGCTCTTATCGTGCAAGTGCTTATGCATAAATTATTTCTATAACAGAAGATAAAATAAAGTCAAACTGTTTTCATATAAGATAAAATAAGTTGTTTTCATAAAATATCTTGGTAAGCTTGTGGAAATTAGCTGAAAACAACTTATAGCCATGTCAAAAGCTATTTCCATAAGCTCTCCCAAACAGTCTCAGAAATACATATGTCAGTAGATCAGCTCAAATAAGGCAATGCAAACATTCCCTTTGTGGGGTTAACTACATGGATCACACCATGTAGTACTGTTTTATCACGAATCATGTCTTGTGGCATTACTTTTAAATCCAATCCTTTGTATTGGTCTGCTGTGTATAAACCTTTAGTTTTGATTTCTGAACTTATCTTGTGATTTGATTTTGTGAATTACATCAAATTAAAGTGTGATGTTATGTTTGTGTATTCAGGTATGTTATGGTTTGGTTAGGGTTAAAATGTTGTAAATTACTCTGCACATAGTATTAAATTGTGTTTAAATACTATTGTAGATGTTTTAAACATTATTTCTACATTAAGTAACTATTATTCTTTATGAGTCGAGTCTGAAAATTTCACGAGCTTACATAGGCTCTTAAGTAATAACATCGGTGAGATGGCTAGTGCTACAGTCTGATAATGTTTTATCCCCGGTGTAAAACATATGTGCAATAGTCCACACGATGCATGTACTATAAATAAGTCTATGTTAAATAAACATTTTTGGCCGAAGAAGTTGAAGATCTGAGGTTTAGATAAAGGGAGGGGAGAAATAATAAGAATTTTGAATACTATTGCTAATAACTTGATACAAAAGACGAAGCACTAATCTCTATTTATAGGATACATATACTTAATGCTAAATAAATAGGGATATTAGGAAAAAAATCATAATACTGACGAGTAATATGTAAACTAATCTTACAAGACAAACTAAGGTGCTGTATATAATATAAGCAGAATTACGTCTGTGGTCCTTTAAGTTTGACCATTTTCCCGGATCGGTCCTTAACTTTTTATTTTCTTGAATTGGTCCTTTATGTTACATTATGTTTGCACTGTTAGCCTTTTAACAAGTTTCATTAAAAAAAAAGAAGCATGTGTGACATTTTAATATTGAGAAAACTGAATTAGACATGTCAGATTCGTCCATTTCCTTTCCCTCTTCACTTCTTCTGTAAATCTAAGTTCCTGAATCTAAAACCCTTACAACTAGAGTACCTAACTTTTTGCAGCAATGTCTTAGTTCATGAGCAGGGTAATGAATTAGCACCAGAATATTGTTCATCTCTTGTTGAAGAACATAAGTTGTGGTTCACAGTCACAAAATGTAACATAAAGGACAACGATGCAACATGACCATAACTTAAAAGCCAACAATGCAAATGAAATGTAATATAAAGTACCAATTCAGGAAATATAAAACTTAAAGGACCAACCCTAAAAAAGGGTTACACTTAAAGGACTGCTGGAGTAATTTTGCCTATAATATAAAGACATGGCTAAACACAATTTCATGCATAGGCAGTGCCACATGGCTAAAATAGCTAGATCATCCTATCAGATCAATGTATGATTCAACATTTCACAATGTTCACTACTCAAACCTTCATGCCTTGTTAATATTATAAAAAGGATTGCTGATATGGTGATATGGGTATTTGAAGGCAATCCCCCATAATCTAAATTGAATCCTTGTCAAACTTGGGATGTTACTTTTTTTTTTTTTTTTTTGAAGAAACTCAGGATGTTAGTTAAATTATGCAGTAAAATAGATTATACATTACTGAAAAAGTTATACACTGTTTCCTTTTCTAATGCCCAATTTTCCTTGTAGGCGTCAGTGTTGTCAATTGTGATCGTAGAAAATAACGGCTTTGTTAAAATTTCAGAACGCTGCAGTGCAATAGTGTTGTTATAGTTGATATTTGAGAACACTTTGTACTAAGTAATGTATGACAGAGAAATATTGATTTGTTCAATACTGTCCACTATGCTATAGTTCCATAATAGCCGCTATTTGACAACACTGAGTTGCTGGATGTTGTTTGTATAATATGATGAAACTATAGGATTTTAGAGAGGAAAGTCATATTTAGAATAATGGAATTTTATTAATATTGGCGTTACAGAAGACACGACACTGGATGCTTGTTTTTTTGTTGTTGTTCACTCATATCTAAAATAGCTTATCTAATTTATTTTCTTAATTTGTTTGAAACTATAGGTAGATATTGCAGCCGGTGGATGGCACTCTACTGCATTGACTGATGGAGAGGTGCTCTTTTTTTTCTTTCTTTCTAGAATCAATTATTTTTAAATTTTACTTTCAAGAAATCCATGTAGAATATTTGTAGCGTGTGTTTGACTATTTTTACTATAAATTCAAAGTTATACTTTCCTGTTTATTCTGCTGAAACTGGTATCTTGCGATATTCATGGTATCAAAAAACTGAAGCGCCAAAGTTTTTAGTGGATTTTTTCATGGTTAAAGATACAAATCACACGAGTTGTATCTCAATCGATATTAAATTGGACTCAAACGATATGAATCTCTAGTGTGTATCTATTTTTCACATGAATCCCGATCCAAACTAACAAACCACTACCTAAACCTAGTGTTATCAACCACCTTTTCTTGTTACTTTTGTATAACCAACAACCTTTCTTTTGTCATTTGATTTATAAATTGAATCTTAAACCATTTTGAGGTTTAAATACAATATATCAGCTTATAGTTTTGTAACGTCACTTGTTTTCATTTAAAAATGACATTTTTCATTGGTAACATGTCTTACGATTTATAACTAGATTCAATTCGTGATTTGAAAAATAGGTCTTCCGATTCACTATGTGATAACCATATATTTTTTTCCACAGTGGTGTTTTTCTAATGAGAGTAGACTATAATGCTATCTTTGCTGATGTTTTTGTTTCAGGTATATGGCTGGGGAAGGGGAGAACATGGTAGGCTTGGATTTGGTGATAGTGATAAGAGCAGTAAAATGTTACCTCAGAGGGTTCAACTTTTAGCCGGCGAAGATATTGTTCAGGTAATATCTCTGTAACTATACACTCTGATCGATTTTTAGTATGTAGCATAGGTATCTACTAAATGATTTCGACTTCACAAAGAGCGCTTTCTAATTATGTACTTTTTTCTTATCTTATCATCTCTAATTAGCTTCCATTGAATTACATAATGCCATAAGGTGTTAGCTTAGTGATAAGAGTTTAACGTTATAACCTCAAGAGACAAAGTTCTTTCAGGGTCGGTTGTAAAATAGTCATTAGTGTTTTTTATTAATAATAGTTACAACTAGTTTATGCTGAAATATCTATTTATTGGTTTGTGGTCAGGTGTCCTGTGGAGGTACTCATTCTGTTGCATTAACCCGAGATGGGCGCATATTTTCTGTAAGTAGTTTGCTTATCATCTCAATTTTCTTTGCGATGTTTTGTTTAATCTGAAATAAAAGTCACACCAAAATTTGATATCCCTTCTATATATTGATATTATAGATTAGTAGCAGTTTTCATTCTGTGAGTTTTTCGGCCAATTTATATTTTAGCCCTTCTGAGATGCATTTATTATTTTGAAATATTTATTCTAATGTTGATGGAATTATTTGCAGTTTGGTAGAGGTGATCATGGGCGTCTGGGATATGGGAGGAAAGTCACTACTGGTCAACCAATGGAGGTACCTATAGACATCCCTCCTCCACAGAATCTCAGTGATGGTGACGGTGAAGCTGAGGGAAATTGGATAGCCAAACTCGTCGCTTGTGGTGGCCGCCATACTTTGGCAATAGTAGAATGGAAAGATGATGAATCTAAAGATGAATCTATTCATGATTAAAATGGAAACTAGTTAGTAGCTTAGGCTAATGACTGATTTGGAAATCAGTCCATGTGTGATATGAGGTGTGTTTTGGTAAACAACTTAAATAAGCGTTTATTGAACAGACATTTATTGCGCAAGAGCTCATGTGTAAGTTGTTTCTAGGATTGAAGAGCTTTTGAAGCTAAATTTCACACAAGCTCTGATAAGCTACTTCTATGAGCTAGTATAAGGAGTTTATGTAAACACGATTTATATGCTATAAGCTTGAATAAACTCAAAATAAGTTCTTCCAAACACAACAAATGATATATCATTCATCAATTTAGTATTCAGTGTTTGGTGTTGTTTTGCATAATTGTTTAAAGTATAAGAGAAATTATATGTTTGGCACATAATATGGAATCATATAATCTGTTTATTAGTACTGATTCACATACTTTGGTGCAAAATCTTTAGCTCATAATTTGACAACTGTTGTTCTTTCACTCTATAATCCTGCAAGATTATAGAGTTATTCTACTTGTATCATTACTTGCTTCGGTTTTCTAGTTCTTAGCGTGAGAGTGTGTGTTGAGAGTCTCGTATCAACTTCGGATATGACCTACGCGGTACTTATAAGGCTGTTGGGAGTCTTGTATGCCATTTCGTACCTAATACGAGACTTTGAATATTTCCTAAAACACCCTTTCTTAGGCTATTGAATCTAGTGCATGGATAATACGAGTGACCCGAAAACATATGTATGACAAACTCTAATACTATCTAATATGAGTGATCTGAAAACATATATAAGACCGACTCTGATGCTATCTTAAAATTTGGGTTGAAGGTCAAACTTGTCGCCAAAATATGGACTTGTAATGTGAAGGTTATTAAGTTTTATAAACACTATTTAAGTCATATCTCTAAATGGCGTGAAACAAATTACGACAATGTGCTTAATTTTATGTTACGTTCCATTCAATTGACAACTTCTATCTAGTTCTGAACTAGCATTTGTGCTCCACTAGAACCTATTGTTGGTCATGGAAGAAATTTAATATTATTACAAAATGAAAAAGTGAAGATATAGAGATAGAAAGGAAGTTGTGTTTTTGAGAGGTGTATGTAAGGTTGGAATAATTTGTTTGAATGTGGAGAGAAATAGGTGGATATAAATTTGCTGGATAGAAAGTAAACAGAGAGAAAATTAAACAACCTCATACATGTTTGAATAGAAGAAGAAAAATTGTTTGTTTAGTGAATGGAAAAATGAAAAGAAAGAAATGCATTGATGTAACATGTTTTTAAATTTTTGTAAGTGGTAGGTAAATAAATAAATGGATATAAGTTATATCTTGCCCTCTTTCCTTCTCATTTCACATTCAAAGGAGAGAAAATAGTATAATCTTTTATTTTCTTTTCAACTTTCTTTCCACACAAAGGAAGAGTGCATGATCTATGTGGCTTCAACACTCTCTCTAGTAACATTTAAACAACTAATTATAAATATTCATCATTGTTCTAAAAGTAAATAAATAAGAAGCACATGCTCTCTGTGGTGGTCCACCCAATGTCCCATGTTACCATTTTGCATTAAATTGAATGTAGGCTTATGTTTTTTTTGTCCCTTATAAATTTTGGGACTTCTAAGTTTAGTCCTTACTTAATTTTAATAGATTTTTTTAGTCCTTATAAAAATAATTTTCATGTAGTTTTAGTCCCTACTAAAACTCTTAAATTTTTGAACAAATTTTTTGAGACAAGTTTAGAACATTACAAAAAGTTCGTTTACTAAAATTTAGAATTTTTTAACGTGAAATGAATTAAATATGAAATTTTTTAAAAGACAAAAATTCAAGATAAAAGTAATAAAAACTGGACGTAGAAATAAAATTTTGAGATAATTTTTTGCCGACTAAATTTTAGTAATGTTCTTAACACTTCCGCAAAAATTGTTCAAAATCTTAAAAGTTTAAGCATAATTAAACAAATTTAGATTTAGTAGAGACTACAAGGACTAAAAACACTATTAAAATTAAGTAAAGACTAAACTTAAATGATCCCAATTTTATAGGGACCAAAAACATATTTAATTTTTTTTAATACTCTCTAACACATGTTTTCTTATTCGATAAAACTCATAAATTTTATACTTTAAAAATTGATCCATATAAAATAGTAAGACCACATAAATTTTATTCAATAAAAAGCAGTAAATGTTAAAAAAAATGTTCAAAATATAATGATTGTTAGTTTAGGTATGAATTACTACATTTACTTCCATTAATTGGTTGGTTGGTTGGTTACACAACCTTCCGTACATCTATTTAATTCAGACCTTCCGTACTTCTATTTAAATTTACATCTTCCTACCTTATATATTAGCCCAACCGTATCAGCTAATTTTGGTTGGTTCGTGTATACTTGCTCTGTTTCTATATCTAAGTATTTAATTTGACTTTATTTTTATTTTTCTAAATGTAAACCCCTTTTTAAATTATTAGATACATTTATTATTTTTTTTCTAAACATACCCGTAATTAATACTACTAACTTATCTTGAAATATGAAAAGTCAAACTTAATACACATACAAACAAAAGACAATTTGATAATATTAACACACAAAATAGACACATTAATTGCACTAACAACTTTTCTTAGAAAATGTGGAAAAAAAAAAGGAGCTTACATATATAGGGACGGAGGGAGTATGTATTAATTGGTTGTAATATTTTTATATCTTTCTTGGGTGGTGGTGGTAATTGGTGTTGGATTTTGTTAATGAAAATTAACAATATTAATGAGATCTATGGTGGACCGTCTATAATGTTGATCCGTCATAGACATTTAAAGTTAAAGTTAACAGACATAGACTTTTTTTGACTAACAAAGTTTATATGTTAAGGACAGAAAAGAAATTTTTTAGAGTTACGAGACCAAATTGAAAACAAGAAATAAGTTATGGGACCAAATGATCAGTTAATCCTATAAAATTTCAATGTGGTGCTTGTTTGGTTGTAAGTTCACACAGTAAAACGTGAGTTATGTACTTAATAAATCAATTTGTTTGGATGCTCTTTATAATTTTAAGTGATTGTTGTTCCAAAATCGATTTAAGGTTCGAGCTAATATGGGTAACTTTTGTGTCCAAAGAAAAACGCTTCAGCCTTCAACATTTTATTGATGTGCTTTGGTAATCAATTTACCATTTCCTGATGCACTCTCTTATTTTATTAATGTTCCTTTTCTTTTTGACTTAATTACACATTTGGTACCTTAATTAATTTTCAGGTGTCGTTTTGATCCCTTAATTAATAAAAGTTTCGTTTTAGTCCCTTAATTAGTTAATTATACTTTTGTTAGTCAATTTAATCCCTCCCCGTTAATTAAAAAAACCTTTAAATCATGCAAGTTTGTAGTACTTAAAGTGAACCATCAACACTTAATCTTTTTTCCTTTTCTTCTTCTTCCCCTCTCTTCCTCATCATCTTCATAGACCATCATCAAAACATACCAAAAAAACCAGTAAAAAATTGAAATTCAATGAAAACATAATCTCACAATCAAATTTGTGGGACCATAATCTTCAAGTTGAAACTTAAATTTTCAAATTCATCTTCAAGTTGGACCCTGATCTCTCTAATATTCAACAAATCATTTACCACACAACCTGAAGGATGGAAAAATCACAATAATCCCTACAAGCCCCAAAATGAATCTAAGGCTTAGACCCTTCCTCCCTCGACTTTGTTTATCTTCTTCTTCATTCAATTTTTTGTTGTTGTAGTGTTTATACGAGATCTTCATGGTTTTATTACTTTTTCTTATAATTTTTTTTGTTAAAGGATGACTCTATTTCGGTAAGGGTCTGGAGTTTGGCTCTTTGGTTTATAAATCATGTGTCTTTGGGATGAATGCAGAACCCAATAACAAATTAATCAACTTTCACCAATGTTGGCTATGATGTTTATTTTTATAAATCTGCAGATCTAATTTGCATGGTTGATATATTTTGGGTTAATAGGTCGTTACATTCCTGTAATATAGGTCATTTTCAGTTTTACCTCTATAATTTTTTTTATATTTATCCCCCTGTAATTTTTTATTTATTTATCCCCTTAATAGGCCAAACAAAAACGAAAATTTCTTAAAAGAAAATAAAAAATTGGTTTTTGTTTGGCCTATTAGGGGGTAAATAATTTTTTTTACAGGGGTGAATAAAAAAATTACAGGATGACTTATATTACAGGGGTAAAGACCGATTAACCTATATGTTTTTATTGTCAATTATTGTATTTATTGTTGAAAATAGATTATGGTCCCACAAATTTGTATTGAATGCAAATTTGATTGTGAGATTATGTTTTCATTGAATTTCAATTTTTTTCTTTCTGGTTTTTTGGTATGCTTTGATGATGGTCTATGAAGATGATGAAGAAGAGAGGGGAAGAAGAAGAAAAGGAAAAAATATTTAGTGTTGATGGTTCACTTTAAGATACTATAGACTTGCATGATCCAACGGTTTCTTTTTAAAATTAATGGGGAGAGACTAAATTGACTAACGAAAGTACATTTAAGGGACCAAAACGAAACTTTTATTAATTAAGGGACTAAAACGAAACCTAAAAATTAATTAAGGGACCAAATGTGTAATTAATTCAAACCTATTTTGGTAAATTCACACTCAAAAGTAATTTAGATCAAAATTATCCAAACAACTTGAATTATGAAAAATCACTTTTCAATCAAGCTATCCAAACATAAATCATGTTACATTAAAGTCACTTTTTCGCCTAAATCAATTCTATAAAATCAATTAATTCAAGAATGGTTTTTTTATCACTGTGGAACCAAACACATTTGAGACGCGACATTAGTTAGGAATTTCTACCTGCACCCCTAGATTTTGCCAACAACACTATTGGACCAATTGTGTTTTTTTTTTGTCGAGGTTTGAACCCGTACCTTATGCATTGTCCTTACCAACTGAGCTACGCTCACGAGGATGGAGCAATTGTGTTTAACAACAATACAACATGATCAAGTTGCTCTTTTATTTAGCAGAACACCTATTTATATGAAATTACAATTTCAATCTAATGCAACACAAAAAAGATAATGAAACATAGAAAACAAACAACGTACATTGATGATGATGGTGGTAATAATAATAATAATGATGAACTCAACAATGAAAGAAAACACTAGGAGGCTTGTACTACTTGCATGACAGAACAAACTGATTGAAGTAAAGTGAGAACAAGTAGTAAAATTCCAGCAACGGAAGCAGCAGTTTGCCAAGGAGTTTTGCCATAATCACGCCTGAGAGAAGCCTTCAACTTATTCCTAGGATTACTACAAAATGCATTTAAGCCATTGCAAAGATCAGAGAAATGAGAACCGATATTACCATGTATAACATTTTTGCCAAGACCATTAAACAAGTTAGCCACAGAATCACTGTCTCCAAGCCAATTTTCCAGTATTTCTTTGTGAACAAGTATATCAACATCCTTACCGGTATTTATAAGGAAATCCAAAACAACAACATAATCAGTAATATATGACGCTTTAGGGTAATGACATTGCTCCAAAGCAACCATATTCCGAAACAAAATTTCGGTCCCATCCTCAACTCTTAATCGAGGAATTTTAAGCACTCCTTCCGAAAACCCCAAGTCAAGTAAACACTCACTTTCAGCGTTCACTCGAAACCTAACTCCAGCTTCTAACAACTGAGTTGCACTCGGTAGAAGTATTATCTGTTCGCCGATCTTGTCTCTACTCGGCTGACTTTCAATAGGATGTTGCAAATGAAATATCCTAATCAGATCAGTGAAGTGCCTTATACTAATACCAAGTTCTGATTTTTTTGAAATGTTGAAATATTGAAAATAATTAATAGTGAGTTCAAGAAAAGAAGGAACACTAGAACATGAAAGACTGTAAATTTTTTCAATAACGAAAAAGGGAAGCTGATTTTCAAGTAACAATAAATCTGATCTTATACCAGCATCAAACCAAGGTTCTAAGTAATCATCCCGAGAATATTTCCAAAAAAGTTGAATTATAAAACCGGAATCGATTAAGATTAACTTAACACGTTCTTTGTCAGAAAATGGTAGGGTTTCGGAATAATGGCATTTGAAATCAGATAAGATAGAATCTATTTCGTTGATCAAGATGCTTAAAGATGCATAGGTTCGTTGGAGAAAAGCTTTGAAGTAAACGAGTTTCTGACATTCCATGTTTTTGAGCTGGGGGTGACCGTGGTGAAAAGGGCCAATGGAAACGAAATTAGGGGTGTATGCGTCTTTATTATGTTTGCGAATAACAGAGGGGACCTTGTAGATGCAACGATCTTTGGTTGAAGGTGGCTCTACTGTGTGGAGCATCACAGTCATATCATCAACCAAGCTGGATAATGACATCTTGAGAGAAAATGAAAAGCTTGGTCGTTGGCTTTAAGTTTCAATTCTTTTCACACTCCCTCTATCCTTATTATATGAAGATTTTCAAAAAGATTTTCATATTTCTGTTTAAGAAAACAATAATAAATGAGTAATTTGAGAAGGGATTTACATTTAGTGACAAAAATAAAGTCAAATGAGTGTTTAGATACATAGATGAATGAAGTATTTGTCTCTATTTTTTTTTTGGTCAGATAGCCTAATAGTTAGAATTCACCTTATCGTGAATAAGTGGGGTGTCCGACCCCTACATATAATAATGCATTATCCTGCCTATGCTCACGGACAATATTTGTCTCTATTTAATACTATTTAAAAAAAAGAAAAAGGTAATTATATGATAGACACACGTGGAATAGGAAGGCTTTATTTAACATCTTATTTAAATAGATGTACGGAAGGTGGTTGTAACTTGTAACCAACCAACCAATCAATTAATGGAAGTAAACATAGCAATTCATATAAACCAACTTTATATTCTCTCGTAAGTATGGACAATGCATAATATATGTAAGGTTTAAGGTTCGAATTTTGACAAAAAATAACCTACAATCCATTATATTTTGAACATCTTTTAACATTTACTACATGTCATTTATTGAATAAAATTTATCGAGTCTCACTATTTTGTATGAGATCAATTTTTAAAGTATAAAATTCATGAGTTTTATTGAATAAGAAAACGTGTGTTAGATAGATTAAAAAGAAGGATATAAATTTTTTTGGTCCCTATAAAATTGGAACCTTTTAACTTTATTCTTACTTAATTTTAGGGGTGTTTTTAGTCCCTATAAAAAATTTATGCATTCAGTTTTAGTCCCTATTAAATCTAAATTTGTTTAATTATGCTTAAACTTTTAAGATTTTGAACTTTTTTTCATAAGTGTTAAGAACATTACTAAAAGTTCGCCTGCAAAAAAATATCTCAAAATTTTATTTCTACGTCCAAATTTTTGTTACTTTTATCTTGGACTTTTGTCTTTTAAAAAAATCCATATTTAATTCATTTCAAGTTAAAAAATTTAAATTTTAGACAACGAACCAAGGTAATGTTCTAAACTTGTCTCAAAAAAATTGTTCAAAAATTTAAGAGTTTAAGAATAATTAGAAAAACTTTGTTTTAGTAGGGACTAAAACTACATTTAAATTATTAAGTAAGGATTAAACTTAGAAGTTCCAAAATTTATAGGAACAAAAAACATATTTAACCCTTAAAAAAATATAGTCCATAACACTCATCAACTAATAATATTTGAATTTTCACATAGACATGGGAAGGAAGGCGTGTGAAAGTAAATGTAATAAATATAATTCCGCTCAATTTCAAACTCTTATCTCTCTAAATTTTATGTTAACTAGTACGAAAACTCGTGCCAAGTACAGATTATAATTTCATCATATTTGAGAGAATATTGTGATGTATCAAAATGTAAATTAAAGTGAAACATTGGATAAAAGAGTGGAAGTGAAACACCAAATAAGTGAAAAACTCATACTTAAGCACTAAAATTTTGGATGAGGTTGATGTATTATTCTCACTTGTGTGGTCGCTCCCTCACTAATTTGACGATCTACACGTTTGTTGACTCTCATAGAAGGTCCAAAGGTGATATCATATCCTAATTCAATATTGTGGGTGGAAGAGAGTGGTTCTTTGTGGTGGATCACTTACATAAAGAGTCTAAAACTTGATAGAGAAATGTTATTGTATTAAATGTGAGTTAAAATTTCACGTTGTATGGAGAATAGATGTTGAACAACATATAAGTGAGATGACACATATACCTCATGTCTTAAAACTTTGGGTGAAGATGTGGTGTCAACCTCACATGTGTGGTTGCTCTTAGGCTAATGTGATGACAAGTCTAATTGTAAGCTCCTAGAAAATTCCAACATTATGATGATTTGTTTTGTTAATTAAGGTGTCATTTGTTTAATTTTTTTTATCTTAAATTTTAGCTTGTGGGTGTCAACCTCTATTATTTCAAATTCCTTCATTTTTGGTATTCGGTGGGATGTGACAGTGAAAAAATATAGATGCATTATACTGAGTTTATAAAAAACATGTTTACTAGACATTTTAAATTGATGTGACATTTTTTTATTCAAAAAAAACTTATGTGACATTTTTTTATAAATTTAATATTTTGGTAGCATAATTAGCCAATAATCTCCAACTCCTTCAACAAATCCATAAATTATCACCAACTCACTCTATTTTCTATACTCTCACGAATAAAACATACATTCCTTAGTTTTTCCCCTTATCATTTCTATCATGTTCAAATTCTTTTTCCATCTTCCTTCTTTTTCTAATTTGCTTTCCTTCTTATCATGAAAGAAAGGAACAACAACATTACTCTATGGAACCACTACCGACCCACATTTTTTTATCATGTTGTGCCTCTGAACTTATTTGTCTATCTTACCAAATAACAAACACATAAAGGCTCACACTTAGCAAAGAGATGTTAATGTGTAATGTGTGAGTTAAACTTCTACATTGGAAGCAAGAAAATATATATATTGAGTAGCATATAAGTAAGATGACCAATATATCTAATGTATTAAGGTTTTGAATGATGATGTGGTGTCAATATCACTTGTGGCTTTTCTTAGACAAATGTGATTATCCAACCCATTGTACGCTCCCTCAGAACTTTGAACATTATGATGAACTATTTTTTTAGTTTTTAGATGTCATTTTAAAATTTTTTAATATTAAATATAAGTTTTTAGATGTCATTCTCTTTCATGCATTTTTTATCCAACCTCAAATACATTCACTTTTGGTATTTCGTGCAATCTAACAATGAAAAAAATACATATGTGTTATACTTAGTCGACAAAGTATATGCTTATTAGACATTTTAAAATCATGTGATATTTTTTTAAGTGAGTCAGTTTTTTTATAAAACAATTACTCATAAATCTCCAACTTTTTTTTCTTTACCATTTAAAAGAGTCAAAATCTTTCCCATTTTTAATCTTCTATATTTCTTTCATTTTGAGAGATAAAGACAGTAAAATTTGAAAATAGTTAATGATGGTGGAATCCACTTGTTAGTAGGACCCACAATCTATATTTTGTGTGTATCTCTTTTTCAATGGCAATTTGAATTTATTTTTATAAACGAAAAGGATCCTAACTTAGCTACAAAAGCTCTCTTTGGTGAATAAAAAGGTAGCAAAATAATAGTCATTCTATATTTTTTAGGTTTCTGAAAAAGAAAATTCTATATTTTCTAGATACTTTTTAGGTTTTTCTTTTTTAAAAATCTATATTTTCTAGGTGTATTTAATTCATTTTTTCAAACCATGACCTGAATGTTTTTTAAAAGATGCTGCATATTTTTTCCTCAAAAAACCATATTGAGCCATGTGTGAAGTAATGATGAAATTATGTCATTAAAACATGGCACCAAAAACACTTTCTCGTTTTTTTTCTTCTTCTTTCCACATAGAACTCCCTATAACTACATCATATAGAGAGATTAAAAGGACTCACCATGCAAATGAGTTGTTAAAAGCTGGAGTTAGGTTTCAAGTGAACACTAAGGCTTTGTTTGTGAGTTTGGAAAGGAAGGGGAGAAGACTTGAGAAAAAAATGAGCAAGTGGAAGAAATAGAGGGAAATGAGAGGGGAGGGCTTTGGGGGTTAACTTTCTTCATAATACAAAACTTTTCTCATTTGGAGGGACTCATAATCTATGTTGTTATAATGTTCTTAAAATTAAAAATATAGTAATCATCATATGCATTAATTTATCATTCTCTAAACAACTACTCTTTTAAAAAAATTGAAAGATTTTTTCATTTTTCCTCATATTTTCCACCCAAAGTCTTCTCTTCCCCTCCTCTTCAAACAAAGCCTAAAAGTGAGTGTTTACTTGACTTGAGGTTTTCAGAAGGAGTTCTTGAAATTCCTCAGTTAAGAGTTGATGATCAAGCCGAAATTTTGTTTCGGAATATGGTTGCTTTGGAGCACTGTCATTACCTTAATGAGTCAGATATTACTGATTATGTTGCTGTTTTGGATTACCTTATAAATACTAGTAAGGATGCAGGTTTTCTTTTAGGGGATGGAAGTTGGGATGAGAAATGAATAAGAAATTGGGTCTTTATAAGCATTGGAGTTAGTGGATGGAACGAAACCCTTCATTTTTTCCTTTTCGATAACCACTACTCCCTCCAGTCTTAAATATAAGAAAAGATTCTTTTTTTAAGTTCATTGAGTAGTTAATGTATCTGGTCTACATTGTAAAGCAGATACATTAATTATTCAATGAACCTAAAAAAGGAATCTTTTCTTATATTTGAGACCGGAGGGAGTATGTGGGTTAAGGGGAGTGGTAGTTTTCTTTGAGTTAATGGGAAGTTAAGAAATTTTCTCGAAGAAATCAAAACCCATGAACTCCCTAAAAGTCGCCATTATGATGACAAAACTGGGAAAAAGTTAAATCGATGTCCTCTGATGGGATGTAAATGAATTCTTGGGGTTCTAATCCGTTGATATGCTGTCAGTCAGTCAAGAGCATTGGCCCACTAAATCCTGAAGTCAGCAGTGAAAGGAAACTTGAAAAGACCACTCTTAAAAGTCATAATTAGCATGACGTCAGGTGCTTAGAGTGTTTCAAAAATGCCAATCTTCTTCTTCAAACTTTTTCAGTCGAAAATGACATTTTTGGGGGGTCAATTTGTTAGCCTGCAATTTCAACAGTTTCAATTAATGCACTCAACATTTGTTGACTTTTAACTTTTCAGGAATCAAAGCCTTTTTCTTTAGCATGAGGATCTCGACAGAGTCTAGACTTAGCGCGTGCAAGAATCAAAAAACTTCAAGGCTCGACAAGACATGAGCCGAGGTGCAAGTTGGTCGAAGCCAAGCAGTTACCGTCGAAGAGGAAGGAACTTGAATCCAAAAAGAAACGGTTTCCTTTAGTGGAAGACGTGGGTGACAGGCGGTTGTCCGATACAAAGAAGTTTTGATTGTGGGAGTTAGCCTTTTTCAGTTATTTTGCTATGTATAAATAGTAGTTTTCCATATGGAAAATAGGACACAAATCACTTATAGAAATTCTAACACTCGAAGTACTGACGTCTAGTGAAAAGAGTCATACATGATGTATGTAATCTGATTTGTCGAACCACCTTTACATTAATGCGATTTATATTTTCTTTAAGTTTATGCGTTTTAAACCTTTAAAGTCTTTTACTTGCATTTCCTTTACCTTTTCAAGTCTTTTTTACTTGCCCTGTCGAGAGACAGTTACTTTTTTCTTGCAAAAGAACTCGTCTTGTTTTGTTCATAAAACAACCTATAAATTTGATGAGCATTTACTCACTTTTTTGAAAACAATATTCACAACATGTCCTAGGATTTCTGGTTTGATCCTGCTTGTAATAACCAAAATCAGCCCTTCTTGTTCGCCAAAAACACTGATGAACACCTTGCTCTTGCGATTCAGATTGCTTTTTGAAGTGCTCATTCAGTTTTGTTATGTCTGGATCAAATTGCAGAATACCTGTTTTGGTATTACGCATAAAACAAACTACACAAAGTTCTTAGTAGAACAGAGTCAACTGGAATAAATCTTTTTGGTATTTTTGGATTTTTTTTTTGGTATTTTGAATTTTTGAGAACAGAAAAATAAAATGCGGAAAAACAAAGGACTAAAAAATAAAAGATAGAAATAAGTAATTTGAATCGCTTAGTCAAAAATATCAACAATCCTCGGCATCGGCGCCAAAAACTTGATGGTCGGATTAGGCAAGTGTACATAATCATTTACCAAGTAATAAAGTGATAAATAGAGTATCGTATCCACATGGATTGTTGTTTTGTCCAAACAACTCACGTTACTTATTTTAAGTTGACGATATAAAATAAAAGGGATAAGGTTTAGAGATTGCAATTTTTATCTGTTTGCAACAAAGTAAGTTACCTATTTTGGTTGCAGAAAAGTAAGCAGCAGTTAGGACTCTTTGAATCCCCCCTATTTATTTTGTTGGAGTTAAATGACATTCATGTTATGTTTAGTTATCTTAACTAGATTATACAAGTGATGTGGTCGTTGGGACGTTCTAACCAAGTCGGTTGCCAAGCTACACCTATTGATCGCACAATGATCCTTACTTGCGGGGTTTATTGTATCTCGGTTGATTTAGGTCTATCCCTCCGATGGCTAACTGCACCTGCTGGTCACACAGTGATCCTTACGTGCGGGGTCTTGCTAATTCAAAGGTAATTGAAACATAAACTTAAATTGGCGTTTCTAGGTTTCCAAAGGCAATGAAGGTCAATGTTCCCGAAGGTCTTCTCATCTATGAATCTTAGGACACTCATAACATATTCTCCTTCTCCCCTTGGTAGTTCTACAAACAGGCAGCCCTATCAACGTCTACGTTACCAAGAGGTCGAGGACAATGGTCTCATTGTTCACTCCCCTTGGTGCTTGTTTCCCAAATTAATAATTAGTTACATCCTAGGTTCAACATATTTTACTCAGTATTAGTAATGTCACCTCCTAAATACTTACTACTAGGGTCAACTCGCTTTCGGTATCTTTGTCTAGTTACTAATCACTTATTACTTCCTAGATAGGTAGATATTAGTATACAAGATGTAAATATTAAGATATAAGCATCATGATAGTAATATCAATATTAAACCCTGTCATGACCTAAGTACTTAATCTAGGGTTGCACTTCGCCGGAATAAACTAATCCTAATGAAACTTAATAGCGAACAAAAAATATACTAAAATAAACGACATTAAATTAAATAATTATCCATCAAAACAAATAGAGGTTCATCTTACAACCCTAGTCTATAAATATCTAGTTACACATGATAACTAAGACAAAATACAAAAAGATAAAAACATATCTTATAAAAGATAGGAAGAAGATAGAACTCCTCCTTGCCTCCTAGAATCGCCTTGCTCTTGAAAGAATCCAGTTCTGAACGAGAAATTGTGAATGAGGAAGGCATTATATAGAGAAAGTTTCTGCCTAACTTGGACTAAAATCACGGGTTTTCAGGGGCAAAAAAGTAACAAAAGTGACTTGTTTTGCAAGTCACTGGGCGCTAGGCGCCACAGCCAAGCGCCAGGCACATGTGCCTTGCATGTACGGGTGCCAGGCACCCCCATGCATGCGCCTGGGCACTTTCTTCACCTTCTGGGCACCTGGGTGTCTCGCTCTGCGCTCCTGGGCGCCTCAGTTAGAACTGTCAAAACGGATGGCCCGCCCCGTTTAGGGCCGGCCCTAACGGGCTTCAAGCTTTATCGAGCCGGGCCAAAAAGCTTGGTTGGAAAACGGGCTTGAAATATACTACCCGAGACCGGCCCTCAATGGGCCGCGGGCTAAACAGGCCGGCCCATATTAAAAATTACATTTTTTTAAGAAAAAAGTACTATAAAATACTCCCATAAATTTTTACAAAAAATATTTTTAATATGTTTAAATAATGTCTAGCACAAAAATAAATTGTAAACATTTTCGTACAAACGCCGTAAACTAAAAAATTAGATATGTTATAAAAAATCCTACAAATTATATATATTTTAGATAATTCTTTACTTAGTTGATCATCAAAGTAAAAAAATAAAAGTGAAAATTCAATGAATTAACACAAATATAAATTTAATATAAAATTATATTTACTCGATTTGTTATTTATAATTTTAAAGATCGAATATATAAATATCTATAACCATAACATATCTAATTTATTTAAAATTAGATATATAAATTTTTTATTTTTTGTTATGCAGGCTAACAGACTACCCGCGGTCCGTTCGGGCTAGCCCTAACGGGTACCAGGATTTTTAGGGCTGGGCTAAAAAACCCTATTAAAATTCGGGCTCAATATTTAAGGCTCAATCCCTATAATTAATCGAAGATTGCTTTTATGACATAGAAAAGTTCACAATGACACAAGAAAATTACCTAATAGCCCCTAGCGGCAGTTAACTGCCATTCACACTAGTAAACAGAACCAGTGCAGTCTGCAATGGTTTTTCCAGCCATTTTGGCCTGTTTGTACTTGTAATTTCAAACGGCAATTCCGCATGAAATCAAACCGAAACAACAACATCCAGCAATCCCAAAGATCAACATTTTATAATTTATCAATTAATCGGTAACATTACACAAAACCGATAATGCGTTAACGTTTCACAATTGTTTGAAATGCGTCAAATTTTGCACATTATGCAACACATTACACGTAAAGTACATGAATTTATAATAAATGTGAAAATCAAATATATTGATATATAAATTCAAAAAGTGAATAAATAAATTATTGTTCCATTCGATATCATAACTTATATAGTTGATTCTCAATAATACAAGTTCCTAACTTATATGGACGACTCATTACATTACATTCGGGAATGTACCTTCCAACTACAACAATTATGTTACCTCTGAATGGGGTAAATTCAAACTTGCTATGCAACAAGACTCCAGTATTCGACCGATATTTCTATTGTTCCATTCAAAATATTAAATTCTTGTTAGGCTTTGTTTAAATGACGGTATTCAAGTGTCAAAAGAATAAGGTCCATTCCTTGACACTTCAATACCTTCATTTAAACAAGCCTAACAAAAACTTAATCTTTTGAAAGGAACAATAGAAATGTCGGTTGAATGCTAGAATCCTGCCGTTTAACAACTTTGAATTACCCAATTTAAAGGAAGACAATTGTTGTAGTTGGAAGTTGCATTTCCCTACCTAATCACGATCTTATGGTGGAATCAAACTTTTGATGATATCTTCAGTTGATCTCAGCAACGTTACACGCATATCGATCCACTGGAACATGTTGTGCTCCCAAAACATGTTTTTCACGTTTTCGTCGTTTTTTAATTACACCCAAGTGAATGATACTCTCCCCTCGTCGAGCGTTGGATGTTTATACCGAACTAATTCCACCCTCCTTGTGCTCTGGGGTTGACTCCTTGGTTGAATTCATTAAGTTGATCCTTGAGACCTCTTAACGTTACACCAAGGCACCGAACCTTCAACCTCTGAGGTTCTCTGCCATTGAATTCTGCATGAACGTCGATCCACCCAGCCATTGTTTCAAATCTACACAATTAAAAATTAAAAATAATCAATGAAAAACTCATTCAAACACTTGTAGTGAAAATTTTACATAAACCCTAAAAATCTTAAATAAACCCTACAAAATTTATAAAATTCGAAAAAAAATATAAATTTATGCAATATAAGTCCATTATAACAAGTATTCATAATGTTTGTTAATAACATTTCAGATCTACAACATAACTATATTAAAAATAAATAAATCAAACCCTAAAAAATTTATAAAATTCGAAAAAATATATAAATTTAAGCAATATAACTCCATTATAACAAGTATTCATAATATTTGTTAATAGCATTTCAGATCTACAACATAACTATATTAAAAAAAAAAATCAAAATTTACAAATTAAACTACAACTAAAATTATAAACACATAAACATATATACTAACTAAAATTTATCACAATAGCATAAGTGATAACTTGTGATTTAGTGAAAAAAATTGGATGATTTGGTAGAGTTTTTTTTAGAGAGAGAGTGAAAATTTTGAATCTTTAGAGAGAGGAGGGTGGATGATAGAGTGACTGGAAGCTGGGTTCTGCCTTGAATATGGTACGAACACAACGACAGTTAACTACCGCTGACACCAACGGCAATTAACCGTTGTCGGCTTTCTCAACGGTAGTTAATTACCGCTGGGGATTTATGGATAATTTTCTTGTATCATTGTGATATTTTCTATGGCAGAAAAGCAATTTTCTTTTATATATCTATTATCCTATGGAGAGGTTCATGACCTCATGGGGGACACTTGATAATGGGCTCTTCAAATTTGAACAAACATTGTAGGCCATTATCCTCTGACATGAGAAGAATTCGTCAGCCTGATCACATTGTATCATTCATCCATAATTTAGATGGTCCAAATAATAAATATTGTAATCAGCCATGTTTTCCACGACTTCTTGGAAAAGAAATTGTTCCTTAGTTTTATATTTTCAATTTGAAAAATAAGAGTCTAGAAACTTAGGTTGGTTCACTTGGTAAAAGTAAAATTGACTTATACAATGTAAGGACACGGGTTCAACTTTCACAATTAACTTAAAAATCTTGGTGAGTAATTTATAAGTATATCTATCAATTGGCTTATACCATGTAAGTCTTAATGTTTGTCATGTCTTTAACGAGTCTCCAGAACCTAACTTACCTAAACATTTTTATACTAACAAGTATCTTAAAGGCACGTGTTAGCATTTTCTAAGTAAACATAGAATGTAGTGTCTGAACTTAATTGTGCAAATTCCATTGGTTGTATTGGAATCATTTCGCTCAAAGTGAAAGTATTTGTCAAACCGCTGAATTATAATCAGCTGAAGAAAAATCAACTGGGTTCAGAATCAGCAAATGCATAATTGGTTGATAGTTTAATGTTGTAGCATAGTTTATATGGATCACTTGAATGATGATGTTATGTCTTAAGAGACTTGTTGTAATGTTGATTAAAAACACAAGAGACAACAACATTTAGCTGACCAGGTTGGAATGTTATAACAACTTTTATAGATTTTTGGAATGAAGTGAAATTTTGGTTTTGGAGAGAAAAAAATGGAGATAGAAACTTTGCAACGTAAATGAATGGCAATTTCTTAGATGACCATATACTACATGAAATTTGACATATAGTGACGGAAAAAATATGCACTTAAAAGGTTGAAAAACTATGGATATAGAATCATAAAACCCAAACCAACAAACATTTTGTTCTGTGATCAACAATTTGCTATATCCTCAGAATTTCGTCGTCCCAATAGCGTATAACTACGATATTTTCAAGTCGTTGGACAAAGTCTAAGTGCTACATCCACAGACCACAGTTAGTGACACATTTTGAATTGCTTTATAACCACATCTTTTGTTGGAGAAAGATTTGACATTATTCAGTATTTCAGTTTGTATAGATTTTAAAAATATCATAATTTGCTCTTCATGCAACTCTTGAAGTCATTAAGGTAATGATAAGATCAGTATAATTATGAAACAAAACAAAAGAAAATTTCAATCATATTGAAAAACCAATTGTCAAACTACAAAATAGTTTAAATGTCAACCTAAGAGCACCATATTAAATTTAAAAACATAAAAGTCATAACAATTTCAAAAGTTATAAAAATGAATCATATCCACTTAATTTTCAAATTTAATCCATCAGGATATAATTAACTACTTATCTTCCTCTCTTCCATCTTCATTAACGTCTGAACTTGGAAAATTCGTAGGGCCAAGGACACTAGAAGCATCTGAAACCTATTGAAAACAAAAGAATACAAGTTACAAACTCAACTTAGTAAGTGTTTTTATAATATTAACATATAAACTCAGTAAAATACAATATACCTGTGTTGCATGAAAAAACCTTAAGCTTATAACTAACAGATGAATGCATGAAAAAGAAGAAGAAAAAACATAAGCTACCCAAAAAATATCAGTAGCAAAAATCATAACCCCAAACCCAACAGAACCAAATCTTTAATGCCACCTTAGCAGAACATATCTTCTCAACAGTTTAACAGTTGCTCTTGCTCCATGCCAACTCATAGTCTTTACCAACAACACTCAAACAGAAAAAGGGATTTAAAAGCCATTGATTTAGTGCAAAATTAAAACCTTTTGACTGAAATATAAAAAACTGAGAGCATTTTGGCATCCTCCATCACCACCTAACTTGTTAACATGTGATAGTGTTCAGTATTCACCTTTGGAGATATACTCTAACAATCTACTAAATCCCTATCAAATTCTCGTTTGGTTGCGTGGTCGGAAGCCGTAAACGTGAGTTTAGACATCTTAAAAGTGAATTTGCTAAAACATTGATGTTTGGGTAACCATTTATAAGATTGAGTCTGACATTTAAAAGCAATTCCAATTGAAGCTCGTATTAGGTACCGTTTGATCGGACTTTTTTTCGGTCTAAAAGCTACTTTAAAACAAAGTTCAAATAAAGCTTTTAAAGAAGAATGTAAAGTTGTTTGGTTTCTTTATTGTTTTTTAGTTTCAAAGTTATTTTTAATTTAAAAGTTGTTTGGCAAAATATTGTACAAAACTTTGAATTTATTACTTTTTTGGTGGTGTATGTGGTTCAAACCTCAGACCTTGCATATATTTATGTGATATATTTATCAACTGAGATAAGCTCACAATGACAAAACTTTGAATTTATTATGAATTAACATACTAAATAAAAAAATGTTTAAAATATTTTTCTAAGGGAAAAATGTTTAAAATATAAAAGATATATTTTTACAAATACTATATTTACTCAATGACGTTTATTTTGTGTAACATGAATACAAATTTGTATCATCATATAAAGGACTTGTTAAATATTTGAATAGGAGAAATAATTTAAGGAGGCTCAAATAATAACATAAATAATTTTTTTTGAACAGGATAATAACATAAATAATAACAAAGTAGTTTGGAAAATTAAAAACAATAATGAGAATATATCTATAAGGAGCTGAAGAATATATCTATAATATGTATATGTGTGTGTATATAATGAGAATAGTTGGTTTTTTCTTTTCCAGTTATACATATAACAAATTTTGTAATAAGAATACCGTATTTTTGGTGTCAGTAAAAAAAAAAGGAATTTATATTATATAATATTATATTTGTTACATTGCTGGTGTCATTGAAAAAGATATGTTTAGTTTTTTTAATAAAAAAAAGATATGCATAGTTTGTTACAATACAAATGTGTAAAATATATATGAGTATAATTTTTTTACGCAACTACACTTGTACTTTTAATTAAAATCAAAATTTTATAAAAATAATTATACGCATTAAGGAACACTAAAAAAAATTATACGCATTAGCGTAACAAAAAATAAAAATAATTATACGCATTAAGCAACACTAAAAAAAATATATGCATTAGCGTAACAAAAAAAAAAGACAAACGAACATAAAGTATTACTTTAAACGCTAATGTGTGTATATATTTCGAGGTTGAAGAAAGGGAATAAAAATATTCGGTGTCATTCAATGACAGCGTGAATAAAAATATTTGCGAGGTTGTGATAATTAAAAGATACTGAAATTAATATATAAGAGATAAAAAGATAATAAAATTCCTTCAAAAATAGATAATAAAATTAAATGGATCCTTGTTAAAAAAAATTAAATGGACCGGTTCAAAAAATAAAATAAAATAAAATAGAAGAAAAAAGCATATTGAAAAAATAAAAGAAAAGATTGTCAGCGTGAGTTGAAGAGAGGTGCTTGTGAAATAAATTGTCGAGAAGTAGTTTTTTGAAGTAACATTCAACAACTTTTGGTCAAAGCTCATTCCAATCAATTTTATGCATTCTAAAAAAGTACTTTATTGATAGTGTTTGGCCTAACTTCTCCTTAAAAATGTAGAGAAGCTGAGAAAAAGCTGGGACAAACGGTACCTTGATAGCTTTTGCTAACAGCGGTGCGAATGGGTTACAATTTATTTATTATGTTATGAGTGGATGTTCTCTTTTTACATATTTATCCTTTCCTTTATACCTTTTCACACAACACATTATTTAGGAGCTGCAATAGTTTTTTTTTCTTCCAGTAGGTCATAAATTGCACTAAAACAATAACTTGCTAATTAGAAAAAATTGTTGATATATTTTGTACAATTAAACTCCAGTCTTATTTATTTTGAGTTTTTGACGTAGCACATGATAAAAGCGTACCTATTTGTATTATGGGTTTCTTAATAATTTAAATTCACGTTTTTCATGGACGTTTTTATCATATCAACCCATAATATATGATTTAAATAATCTATGAATAATTTTGTCAAAACAATTTTATAAATAACTAATTTTTTTACAATTATAAATTATTAAATTTAATGATACAAATTAAATTTGAATAGTTATATAAAATTGAAATGAAATCTAATTATAAATACTTATAATTATAATGATGCCCATTTTGGTAATTATACATTTAAAATCAATTTTAATTTAAATTATCCAAACAACATACATTGATAAGAATCACTTTCATATTAATATTAATGTATCCAAACACAAATCCTTGTGAAAAAAAAAATTTGTTCAACACTTTCATGTTATGCTATATTGGTTCATCTCTCCCAACAATTAGCATGTGGACCAACATACAGAATCCTCTCAAAAAAAAAAAAACAACAGAATTTTGATGGATTCACAATTGCATATTTGACCACAATGATATGTAAAGAGATTAAAATTTTTATACCATTCCCTAAAATTATTTATCTTTTTTGCAAAACCCTATGGTTTCTATATAAAATTGTCTTGGCATAAGTTTTCTATCTCCAATCCAAGACTATAGTTTTGTGTATCTACGACCAATGATTTCTCTAACCGGTGCAATCTTAACTATATCAATATTCACCTCAAAACAAACTATATCAATAATGACTTTTATTATTATTTGAAGATTAGTAAGAGTAATTAAATCACTAGTTTAATTAATGACTCAAACCAACCGAGTTGACAAATTAAACGGTCAAAACCAAAACCTTCCACCAATGGGACTAATGTCAATTATTTAGCAATTCAAACAAACATAAGCAGACAGAGACACTCATGAATGATGTTATCCTTTCGATTAGCCTGCATCCAATTTAAAAATCTTGCAAATTAGTTTCATACATTCCTTTGAAATACTCAACACAAACACTGCAAACACTATGCACATATATATGATGAATTAGTATAGTATTACTACTAGCTCTTACTTTTGTGAATTTCAACTTCCTTTCTTCAAAAAACATTGTATTAATTGTCCTATGGCCTCCAACTTTTGTAGCCACTGGTGCTTCTTCTTCATTGCCACAGTCTTATCGGTCTTCGCCACAACTCCGTCAACGTCTCAGCAGCAACCATCTGATTCGTGCAACGGAATATTCCTTTCGTACACCTACAACGGCGGCATAAAACTACAGCCAAACTTGACGGACTTGGCGGCCCAACCGTCCAGATTTGAGTCAACACTAACAGTGCTCAACAACGGACTCGTGGAGCTCAAGTCTTGGAAGGTGTAAAAAAAAATTAGTTAGTTACTAGTTAGTTATTCGTTTGTTTTTGATTAGTTAATTTTATTTTTTTAAGGAAAAATGTTAGTAGTTAATTTGTTAGTTACTAACTTCTAACTATATATCAAAAAGGTGTTTGTCGGGTTTCGGCATGGAGAATGGTTGGTGTCTGCAACCAACGCAGTGCTCGCCGACGGGACGAGCATCCCCGGTGCCATTGGGAATGGGACCGTTTTTGCAGGATCATCAGTGACCGATTTGAAGACTGCAGCAGCAACAGCAGGAGACTTGACACAGATGCAGGTTAAAGTAGAGATGGTGGGGACAGTGGTTGGGGTTGTGCCACCCAGCGTGCCAATGCCTTCTACCATTAACCTTGCTAATGATGGTTTCATATGTGGTGAAGCCATTTCTCAAGGTTCGTATGTTGTGTAAAGTGGATTTCTTTCATGTATATTTACGTTTTTTTGGCATAAATCACTATCTTTCACGTGTAACTGTAGAGACTAATCTCTTAAGTCTTATGAGTCTCAAGTGAGTGGCAAACTCTTCCGAAAAATTTTAATGTTGTTGCATGCCCAAACTCAGGTTCAAACCCGGAGTTTTGGTTAAGTTAAAAGAGACTTGTGTCATCTCATCTAATCATTATTGAGTTTCGCGCATATTTGTTTGTTTCATCACTTGTTTAACTTGGCTAATAACCAGTAAATTAGCAATCAATTGGAAATGTTAACGAGTAATTAAACCTGGCTAACAAGATTTTCTTTCGTAGGAACTTATAATATAATATTGCGTCTAAATTTGATATAACTATACTTGCTTTTATGGACTGGTGACTCTTCTTCAGGGAACATTGAAATTCATGTATGTTGCACAAGTGATCCCAATTATAAGACAAATATCACAACAAATGAAAATTTTCTTCCTAGACAAAATGGTGATCTTACCATAATGTATGACGTGATGAAAGCATACAATTCCAATTACTGGGCAGAGGTCACAATTTCAAATCACAGCCCTCTAGGCCGTCTTGACAATTGGAAATTAAGCTGGAATTGGACCAATGATGAATTTATCCACACAATGAAAGGTGCTTATCCATCAAATATAGATTCATCTAACTGTATTTTTGGTTCACAAGGTCAATTTTACAAGGAACTTGACTTTTCCAATGTATTGAATTGTGAAAAAAGACCAACAATAATTGATCTACCACCAACAAGGTTCAATGATACACAACTTGGTAAAGTACCATTTTGTTGTAGGAATGGTACTTTATTACCACCATATATGGACCCCACCATGTCAATTTCAAGGTTTCAAATACAAGTTTATAAAATGCCACCACAGCTCAATCGGTCAAGCCTTACACCACCACAAAATTGGGAGATTAAAGGTGATACAATCAACCCCGATTACAGATGTGGCGCGCCAATTAGGGTTAGTCCTAATCAATCTCAAGATCCTACAGGGTTACCTTCAAACATATCTTCAATTGCAAGTTGGCAAGTTGTGTGCAACATAAGTACAAAGTCATCATCAAAAAGTGATTCTCCTAAATGTTGTGTCTCATTTTCAGCTTATTATAATGAATCAGTTATTCCTTGTAACACATGTGCATGTGGATGTCCTAGTAATCAAGAGAGAACATGTAGTGCTACTACACCAGCTATGTGGCTTCCATCAAAAGCACTTCTTGTTCCATTTGAGAATAGAAATGAATTTGCACATGAGTGGGCTAGTTTGAAAAATCTACAAGTACCTAACCCTATTCCATGTGGTGATAACTGTGGTGTGAGCATAAACTGGCATGTAAATTCAGATTATGAAAAAGGTTGGACTGCAAGGATCACAATTTTTAACTGGGGTGAGACGAATTACGCTGATTGGTTTGCCGCGGTTCAAATGGACAAAGGTGCAATAGGTTTTGAGGAAATGTATTCATTCAATGGAAGCTTGTTAGAGAGATTAAACACTACAATATTCATGCAAGGTAAGAAAGGATTGAACTTTCTTGTAGCAGAAGCAAATGGGTCGAACCCTCGAAGAGATCCAAGGGTTCCTGGGAAACAACAGTCAGTAATCTCATTTAGAAAGAAAAATAGAGATGAAATCAATGTTGTTGGTGGCGATGGGTTTCCTAGTAAAGTGTTCTTTAATGGAGAGGAATGCTCTCTTCCTTCGGTGTTTCCAAGCAATGGCTCGAGGAATGACTTTTCCTTGGCTACTATTATAATCCTAATATTGTTGTCAAGTATGTTGATTCAATAATGATGACATTGTATTTATATTTGGATGATTGGTTGTTCTATATTTTCAGATTTGTGTAAGACAATATAAACATAATTTTTTTAACGATAAACACTACCTCCTGAATCCTGAAATTTTTACATAAACTAATTTCTATATTTTGAACAATTTAAACTCATGTATGAGCTAGCTAATTGCAGAATGATGATTAGATTCATGTGGAACACCAACTATTTACATTGGCAACTATGATTTGAAAGAGAGCTAACAGGATCTGTTATAAACTGGAATGTTGTCTATGGAATATCCATCAAAGTCAAACTCATTATCAACCTGTCCAACGCCTTTGTGCTGCGAGAAATAGAAAGAAAGAAAAAAAAAATGATTTGTCTATAAAGGGAAAGTAAGGAAACATAAATATTTAGGGTCAACAGAAAGGAAGAACCAACCTGGTTCAGAAACACACTCATGAGATCCTCTTGACCGACTTGATCAGAGAAGGGGTTAATCTCGATGTTTGTACCCGGAATTCTTTCACTCTTACCCCTTAATGAATTGTCAACAAAAGGTGTAATGAGGTGTTGACCAACATTTTGGTGATCACCTTGACTCATACCATCTCTATTTTGTCGAGTCTGTTGGATAGAGGAAAAACCACGATGGCCTAAACTCGACGGTGAGACATCAATGTTGCCTTGTAAAGGATTTGCATGTTGAGAAGCATCATATGTCAGGCCTGTATTTGCTAATCCCCAATCATTGGACTTCTGATGGAGTTCATTATAAACATCATAACTAAATCCCCCTAATCCTTTAATTCCCGAAGTAGCTTCCGCATGAAACACACCTTTTGTACTGCTACTGGATATACCCGGAGTGCATCTAAGAGGGAAACTATTGACTAATATTCCATTTGGTCCTGTAGGTTGCATTAAAGATGATGGAAACCTTGTAGCATGAGAATTTGCATTCTCATTTAGCATCTGACCTCTTGGTTGAGACTGAGCCATCTGCGTCAACCAGGGGCTTCTCTTTGCAGCAGAAGCATTGACTCGCGTATTTGCGCTGCCAAAGGATTGAGCAGACTGGTGAAAATTGGCAAACTGCTTCGGCTCAATGTTGATAGGGATTCCGTGAAGAAAGTTCACCGGTTTACTGCTGCTCATATGTTGCAGTTGCCCATCTCCAAATCTTAGTTTTGAGTTCTCAGGACTGTAAAGTCCTGCTGCTTGAAGCTTGGCAAGACTTTGCGCTGAGAACTGGCCAGAAGCTGAAAGGGTTTGAAGATCAATTTCATTTACAGAGGTTCCTCCAAATATTGACCCTTGCGTACTCATGAAAGAGTTGTTCAAGTTACTTTGCTGCGGGGAAATTCCACTCAACCTTCGAAGATACAAACGGTATTTCTGTAAAAGAAAATAAAAAACAGATGAAGAAAGTTAGCTTCTTCAAGTAATATCGTTGATGACTGTAACTCTTAACATTCAAGGTGGATTCTTTAGTCTTTACACACCCCCTCACACCGAAGAGTGGACATCTGGAGTGTGACTCGAGCGGGCCAATAGCGGTGACTTGATAGCCAGTGGCCCATGAGATCTTGTATAGGCTCTAATAACATCTAGAATATCGGTTGCGCCAAACTCAACCCTTACAAAATCAGTTTGTAAGATGAGGATCGACCACCACCTCTAAACTAACTTATTATAGGTCATATCTCATCTAACGTGGGACTCTTAACAGTAACAAAAATAGAAGAAGTATAATCTTTTTAGTATATCATACCTGAAGATGACTGGCAACGTTTTCTCTAGTGAGCCCAGGAACATTCATCATTTCCATAATCTTTTTAGGAACAGCCTCTGCATATCAAATATCAATTTTGAAAACATAAGATGACGACTTTACTTTAACATTACATATAAAAATCAATTAGACAAGCAGAAATATTTAAGATTTTATGGTGGAAAAGGGCTAATTTAGAGATAAAAACAAACTTGTTATACTAAAGGCACCAAGGGAATTTAGCCCGTAAATTATGTAGAATCACAAGGATTATATCTCAGAAAAACTTTAAGGGAATGGTTTGTGCGTTAGATGAGACACGATGGAAAACAAACAAAGATGAAAGAGAACATTTTTGCAAGGACATAACACAATTGAGGGACACATACTGTCTAATCCCAATTGATTCACAACAGCCATAAACTGTTGATGAAGCTCAATAGACCAAACAACTCGTGGCTTCTTTGACGTCGAACAATCATCCCTATCATCTGCTTCATCTTCTTCATCCCTCCTCTTCTTTGAGCTCTTGCCTTCATTCGTTGAAGATGAGTAATTGGCATCAGTGGACGCCTTTTTTTCTTGATCTCTTTCATCTAATCCACCAGATTGCTTCAGATCTTTCCAGCTATTCCTTCTCTTCCTAACCACATGCTGCCATATATTCTTCAAAGCCTCAATTCGCACAGGTTTGATTAGATAATCACAAGCACCATGTGTCACACCCTTCATTACCACATTTTTTCCATCATCAGCCGACATCACTATAAACACATTCACACAAACACACACACAATATGTCAGCTCATGTCATTGCATATTCCATCAACTGATCCAAATCAATCAAAAAACAATGCTTACTAATAACAGGAAGATCCATCTCCAATCCAATATGTTCCAAAAGTTTGAATCCATCCATATCAGGCATATGCACGTCGCTTAAAACAATGTCAAACCCATTTTTATTCTCTCTAAGAAGTGATAATGCAACCTCAGCTCTCTTACACTTGGTAACTGAAATAAATATACCCAACAATCAAAACATAATCAAATGATGAACAACAAAACTTGCACAATATACTCAAAGTCTCAAACTTTAACTTTGGAATAAATTCCAATAGTTGAAAAAAGCACTTATCAAACAAATCTACCATATTAAATCATATCAAAAGCATAATTCAAATTGCAACCAAGAATCTGAACTAAAAACAAAAATAGGTCTGAATAAAAAAACTCAATCAAACAAAAGGGTATTACTAATTTGCATCTACAAACACATAAATATTGAAAAAATGATGTGAAGTTAAGATTTTTAACACTAATTCATGATGGGCAAGACTGAAACAAAGATGAAAATTGAAGACCTTCATAGAGGCAAAAACGGAGCATTCTTTCAAGGATCATGAGGCAAGTAGGGTCATCATCGACAACAAGTACTCGGAGACCCGCCGGAAACTGGTCGGAGACAAGGTTGCCGGAGTTTGATGGTGAAGTTGAAGTTGACATGGAAATTTTGTTGTTGTTGTTGAGTTTCATGGTTCAAAGATCCAAATAGTAGACAACAAAAAAACAAAACACAATATTTTGTTGTTTTTCACTTAGTTGAAAATGTTATTGAAGTGAAAAGTGATGATTTTATGGAACATAATGTTATTGTATATTAAACTAAGAAAATGAATTGGTTTGTGGGTTTGATTCTAAAAGTTGAAAATCTGAAACCTTACAACAGTTGTAACTTGCAAGTTGATGTTGATGCTAAGTTCCTAGCTTACTTTATTAGTTTCACTAATATATAGTATTTTCTTGTAGATTTGTTTTATCCATTATGATCATTAAAGATTAATTGAAAGATTTCATTTGGTGGAATGAATCTTCAAAGAAATTATCACCTATGTTTGTGCATAATTGTAAACTTAAAAAATTAAAATAATAATTTTTGTTTAAGTTTGTTTACTCGTTGATTCAACTATTAATAATGTATTTCTTTTAGATTTATGATCTGATCTAATTGTAGCTGGTTTACTTGTTGATTCAACTTTTATTAATGTATTTTTTTGAATTTTAAAATTCCGTTTAATCATAATGAGCTCCGAAACTTAACTTACATAAACTCTTTTTAAAAAAAATAAAAAAATGAATTTGTGCAATTATAGTGCTTGTGAGAATCAAAGGTAGAAGAAAATTGTGGAAAAAAGTGACCTTTTTATAGGGAGCTTCTATGATGTAGTCAGGAAACTGACTTTTTTAGAAAAGTTAATTTTGATCTTAATGTTTGATTCATTTTTAAATTGTTGATTACTGATTAATGATCAATAGTAATTCGTCTAGTAATGCTTGCAACATCTTAGACTTGCATGTACTATTTTATCGTTGGCATCTTTAACATGCAAACAAAGTTGATGATATTATGTGATAGTCTTAAGTGTTACACTTTGTGGGGTGTTACACTTAAAACAAGGTAGAATAAAATTAGATTAAGTGTAGTCTTGTTAATCTGATGAATTAATGATACTATGGAAACTGAACTTTTGATGTCACTGTACAAACAGTGGGGTGTTACTCACTACATTTTTGATGCTATAGTGTTAATTTCACCAAAAAAATCATTCTCATAGCTTCACCATAGAATTTTCCCTTTTTATATGGTATAAGAGAGAAAAATTAGAGATCAAAATTACATAATTGATAAATGGAGAACCAAAATCACATCATAATACTTGAAAGATTGCTTAAATGAATTGATAAAAAATAATATGTATATAATGCATTTTTAAAATTCTTAAACTACTGTATTTAACGTTTAAAAATGTTAAAAATTGAAACATATATTGTAGATAATGTTTCTACCTTATTTTAGTGTATCACAAATATTTTTTAACTATTATACACTTATAAAAAATAAGCAATGAATCCTCCTTAATTGTACGGTTTGTGGACCTTCACAGGGAAGCATAACCAGAGCCACGTGCAAGGACAGGGAGGGCTTTTAGATTGGACCACTACAACATAAAAATCAAATTGGCTCATTCTGACACTGTTACTATACACTACCCTAATCCCATAAATGTGTCCAGGTCAAGACTTTGTTGCTTTCGTTGCTATAAAGGAAGCCATAAATAAAATGAAGGAAATGTGTATTTATTTATTTATTATTGTGCATTTGATAAATCAGCACATATCAAATACAAATTAATCAACATTTTAATCTGATTTACTCTACCTTCGAATTGAAGAGTGGAAAGATACATGGAAAAAAAGGGGTAATATTAGAAGTTGGTGATGGATTTGGGGACTGATTGTTTCAGTTATAAAAGTCTACTTCAACTTTAATGACCTAAATTCGATATCCTAACACACTAAAAATACAACAACAAAAAATTGGTTTATACTGAAAATGATGTTACTCTTCATAATTCTTTTAGTTTACTTATTAATAATATGGAAATTGGTATTGTGTGAAGTAGTTTAAGAAGTACATATATTTTTGGTTAAATTGCACTTTTTACGCATGCGTAATTATTATAAATTGAGGATTTTAGCTTCCCAACTTTAACTTCTTTTAAAAAATTACACTCCACTGATTTTGACCATGTCAACGCTATGCTAAAAGTCTGGAGGTCGAAATCGCCAATTTATAAAAGTTTAGGGGAGTCAGAAGTGTAATTTAACCTATACTTTTTTTTCTTCCTAAAATTCATTTTCCTTCAAATTACTCTTCTCATCTCATATTATGTGTTTCATATATAATATTTATCTGATTTAAATTATTTTTAAACTTTATAATATCAATACAACATTTTATTTACTAAAGTAATTGTAACCGTAAGCATTTGGTGGCCAAATAATAAATAAAGTGCAAAAATATTTTAGTTTAATATATTGTTTTGTATTGAAAATCAGTACTCCCTTTGTTTCATATTAGGTGTACCATAATAGTTTTTCAGGTGTGTTGTTGTTGTCCCTATTTGGTATTCCATAGCTAGGTGGTTGAGGTCGACTTTTGTCCCACATTCCGCTATTTTAAGTCATTTTGAGGGTTTCATTGGGTTTGGGGTCGAGTAAGAGAGTTTGATCTAGGTTTGTTGCTGGTTTGGCTTGCTGTTGTGTGGACTGTCTGGATGGACTCCGACCGTCGAGTTGATTGTGGATCGGGTGAAGTTATCCTCTTGAAAATGGTTCAAGGCTAAGAGTTTTGCGTGCTTCTGCACCTTTTACGAGTGATAGGTGCAACCTGTCCTGTGCTGGTATCGGTAGGGTGTGTGGTGTTGTGGGTGCAAGGCGGTGGTTGTGTGGGGGGTTTGGATGGTCATCCATGCTCGACGTTTGCCTATCAGCTTGCTATTTTTCCTGGGGCGGTTGGTTATTATTTTTGGGGGCAGGTTTTGGGGTGCCTTTTTTTGTGTTATTGGTGTTGATTTTTTTTCTCTCTAGTTTTTTGTTGCACGGTGTTTTCTTTTGCCTTTTTCTTGTTTCCCTTGCACTGTTGGTACCGTAGTTTGTTTGTATTGCTTTGCTGCTTGTGTACTTTTGGGTTATTCCCTTGTTTTATCTATATAATATATCTTGCCATTCAATAAAATAAAATAATAATTAACTAGTGTTGATTTGAATGTCAAAATATGTATCATTTACTTAACCATTTTTATTAATTATAATTAGTGGAATAGTTATAGATGATTAAAATACAATAAATAATGGTATGTTAAATGTAAAAAATAATAAATGTTATATCTATATTATAAAAAAAGGTCTAATAATTTGAAAAAAAAATATATTAAAAAATACACCTAACGTGAGACGGATGGAGTATAAATAAATTTTCTTTTTATAGCGTGCACATCTCAAAGTGCAGCTACAGTCACTTGCATGCTTGTGTAATAGATATGAATGTTTTTAGGGAAGTTTTGAGAGTGAATAGACTTTTTCATCTTTCTCAAATTTTTCGAAATAACCAAAACATTTCTGAATTTTAAAAAGGTCGATCAATTTCATCCTACCATCAAGTCTTAACATTAACAGTGATGACGTGTGATGTTAAGCGCTGACATAGATTGTCAACGCAGATGCCACGTATTCAGGGACATACTTGATAGAAATTTTTGAATATTTTTTTGGACTTTTTATTTTAAATAAAAATCATTACAAATTGTTACATTGTCAAATGGATCATATAATTATTCATTAAAAATCAAGACGGTCCTTGAATTACGTCACTCTCTATCATACTAATCCTTAATATTGTCAATTAAATGCTAAAGGCTAAAAGAATGTTTGTAACTATTATTTATTATCTTTTGCATGTCCGAAATGAAGTTTTATCCACGCTCAACGTAGTCTCAAAGGTCTTGATATAAAAGTGTTGAAAATCACTTCTATAAAGCCTTAAGGGAAAGTGTTTGTAACTATTATTTTTAATATGTACATTAAAAATCTCAAGACATCAAGGATTGCACATATAGTAGCAAGTCATGGGAAGAACACAAACTATGACTACATAGGTTAAAATATTTGGTACATCATAACCGTTGCCACATTGCTTACAAAGACTGTAAAATTGTAATAGAAATGATATCTGGTGCTCAATTATAGAACCATCATATGGAACTTCTATTCATCTCTGTAGTCTCTCCAAGCATTCCTCCTCATGATTGAAAATTCAACATTATGGGAAAGTTTTGAGGAAAAATTAAAAACAACAATTCATAATAGAAAATAGGCTTAATTGATCTTTTAGTCCCTTAATTAATTTTCAGTTTACATTTTGGTCTCATAATTCGTAAAACCAACGTTTTGGTCCCTTATTCTCCAAATCGGAATTATGGGTAATTGGTGATGATGTTGTTGTTGAATTGATGATGATGATGTTGTTGATGGTTCTGCTGGAGTTCGAAGAATCAATGATATGTTCAACAATGGAGGATTTTGTTTTGTTGAAGGTTTGAGAGAAAGAAGTTCACGTGAAGAGAGAGGAGGAAGGGAAAATGAAATTAGCTTGGTAACCAATTAGATGTTGGTGATGCACACTAAGATATAATAAACCTGCATTATCCAACGGCTCCCTTTTAAAACAAATTATCAAACGGTTAAAGTTAAAAAATTAATAGGATTTATGGTGGACCACTCTTAATATTGGTCCACTTAAGACATTTGAGGTTAAAGTTAATATCACGGGACCTTTTTGACTGACAGAGTAAAACCAAAGGGACCAAAATGTTTGTTTTACAATTTATAGGACCAAAATGTAAACTTAAAATTATTTAGGAGACCATTGATGTAATTAAGCCTAGAAAATATAAGTGTTCGAGAATTTCATACAATAAAAAGGGAGCTCAAGAATATTGGCACCATTAAACTAAAAACTGATTAGCAATTGGTAGTCAAGATTCTCTCCAAAAACTGTATTTTCTTGCATCCTCCAAACCATATACACGATATGAAAGACAAACAAGAAAAGGAGCATATATTTAGAAATACATTTAAGACTTATTTTTTGTTATTTGGTAAGAAGACCTAGATTGCAAATTGTTCCTTGTAATCAGTGTAGACGATGTTTGTTGTTTTTAAAAAGTTGAAACATTCTTACTGCATATGAAATGCTCTAAAATACTAGACATGAAATGCTCTAAGAAGACCTAGATTGAAACATTCTTACTCTATATGAAATGCTCTAAGAAGACCTAGATTGCAAATTATGTTTTCTTCTAGTTTTTGCTGGATGATGCATAAAAGTTAGAGCATAATAATTACCAAAATTAGAAACACTCAAAACTTAAATTAAAAGCTAGTTTAGTAAATTATAAAAATATTACCTGGACAAGAGTTAAATAAATAAAAAAATAGAAGCATAACCATCTTTTTACGCACATACACAAGATAGACCTCTATCGAAATTTATTCTAGTTCCAGTCAATAAAAGGGCAACCCGATGCACTAAAGCTCCAACATACGCAGGGTCCGGGAAAGGGTCCTACCATTTTTGGTGTATTGTACGCAGTCTTACCCTGTTTTTTACACAAGATGCTGTTTCCAGGACTTGAACCCGTGACCTTTCAGTCACATGACAACAACTTTACCAGTTGCGCCAATGTTACCCCTCTTCTAGTTCCCGTCAATGAAGACTCAAAAAATTTATACTAAAAATTTCATCACAAGTTGATGAACAAGCAAGAGCTGTTTCACTTAATGTATTTATTTCATCCTTAGCAAAGGATATGCCCTTCCATCTTGAAATAATATACATATGTGTTTAAGCAGCAACATCAACCTAGCATAATAAAAACATGCATAAAATGTCAAGAACAAGCGAATCTTTGCATACGAAAGCACTAAAGAAGCTCTCGTCCTGGTGGTTGAGCGGCAGTTCGTGATTTGGTAGCACAAAGGATTTTTCATATGCAATATTATGTTTATAATAACATAAGCTTGTGAACGTATAAAACAGAGAGAATTTGAAGTTGTTTTCAACACTTTTGCATGAAGACCTTCGAGCCTACGTTGAACATGGATGAAACTTCATTTCAAACATGCAAATGATAATAAATAACAGTTACACATGTTCTTTTAGTTTTTAGCATTTATTTGATAGTATCAAGGATCAGTTTGATAATTAAGATAAATAATTCAGGCCTCAATTTGATAGGAAGTGACATAATTTAAGGATCATCTTGATTTTTAATGAATAATTCAGGGATAGATTTGACAATGTAACAATTTGTAATGACTTTCATTTTGAAAAAAGTTAAAAAAATTGATCAATTTCATCCCTGAATACGTGGCATCTGAGTTGGCAATTCATGTCAGCGCTTAACGTCACACGTCATCACCGTTAACGGTGAGACTTGATAGAGAGACAAAATTGATCGCCGTTTGTAAAATTCAGGGACGTTTTAGCTATTTCAAAAAAAAAAAAAGGACAAAATTGATCGATGAGTATAAATTGAAAGATGAAAAAAGCCTATTTACTCGAAGTTTTGAGGTTCCTGTGACGTTTAATTTAAGTTTAACAAAAAAATTGATAGAAAGTATAGCAGACCCAAGTTTTCAGTGAGAGTTTTACCTTATTTCTAACTTCTCTCTTTCTTTTTCCCCATAACTAATATGCATCGCTTTTTCTCTCTTTATATTCAAATAAGTGATTTTCACACACACACATATATATATATAGTATTTATTTCATATTTCTCTATAATTGTGTCGTCTTAATGCAATGTTGTTTTGTTTGTTGTTTTATTGAATAAATAGGCAATTACCCCCCTGAAATTGTAAGTTTCGTCAATTACCCCCTTGAAATTAACAAAACTTCAATTACCCCCCTGAAATTTCACAACGTTAATCAATTTACCCCTCCATCAAATTTTTCTGTTAGTGAACATGACGTTTTGCAAATACCCCCATA
>Ga0315914_1001035_pt1 | contig 39747 bp, 22 predicted proteins | sample MpolenodulesMG_FD_203920 | JGI IMG/M metagenome (GOLD analysis project Ga0315914, IMG submission 203920) | Medicago polymorpha root nodule microbial communities from Los Angeles, California, United States - elongated nodules | ecosystem: Host-associated > Plants > Roots > Nodule | place: USA...
TCATGTACAAAAAGATCTACCAATGAGTCGCTAACTACTATGCTATATTCAGATCTCAAATCTTAATTAAATTAGACATTTTTCTCTTTTGCATTAATTCCTGAGAATAACAAGTGTGTATAATAGCAGAAAAAGAATTGCAAAGAACTAGATGAAACACAATCCCATTCATTTATATCACCACATCATTATTACAGTTAGCATTGTGAAAAAATATACAGGTCAGTTACATAAATTGCATACTCAGTTCTCTCTAGACACAAATTCAAAAACTAGAAACAAGATAAAACCATAAAATAGAAAAGCCAAGAGTGTAAGTACTACAGAGCATATTACATCAACACATAATAGGCTAGCACTAATCAAGTGGCATGTATGCTTCATTCAGCCCCACCATTGGTGTACTGCAACACCCTCATCTCTCAGCCTTCCGTACACATCCAAGCACTCCCAATATGCTCTACCACTCTTCTTTCCCTTCCCAGTCTGCCACCATTGATTGCCACATTGGAGGAACAATTCATCGACTAAGCAAATTGTCTTTTTTCGCATCATTTCCTCCACCACATCTGCTTCAGCCTTCATTACAACATACTCATCCGCCTTAACATGCTTAGATAACCAATCAGAAACATCAGTTTGAGGCACATTCGGCTCTTCCGGTGCTACCTGTAGACTGTGGATTTCAAATTTTGTACTCTTCTTTGGGTAGTTTCTTTGAAACCATTCAACTGCTGCTTTGTTTTCCTCACGCAAACCCACACCAACGAAGACTCTTCGCTTGTAACCGTCTAGAGAATCACCCAACAACTCAGGCAGGTATTTGATCCTCAAGTTCTTGTTTGATTTGGCAGAATCCTGTCTTGGTGGCTCAAGGAGCGCATCTTCGAGACCCTCTAAAGCTGTTGACTTGGCCACTGTTGCAAACTGACAAAGCCTCTTCCTTGGTGTAGAATCTACCAAATTGTTTTCGACACCAATTTTCCTCAATGCAACAAAAATAGAATCATAACGCCTAAGATACACAACTTTATAATTAGATTGTTTTCTAAAACCAGCATTTGACGAGTCATCAAGGCTCAATGGAAAAGCTACAATCCCATTAATTTTGAGAACACGATCAACCGAAACAGCATCTTCAAAGCTTGGTGTGAATGCAAAATCATAAGACTCATCATGCCTAACAACATCAACTTCGCTATCCCAATTCAACAAAGAATCAACACCTTCAAACCCACGCGGAGGGCTCACAATAAGAGCCTTATCCTCCTTTTTAAGAAGACCCTCATCACCCAAATCATGAAGAATGGAATTCAAAACCTCAACATTGATGGAAACAAAAGTTGAAGTTGAAGCATTAATAACAATAGCATCAAATCCAGAAACAACTAACCCTTTAAAAAAGGACCCCAAGAAAGGAAATGCAACAAAAACCAAAGCCAAAAACAAAGAACGTGACACAATACGTAAAAAACGTGCATCAGGAACCTTAATCACCAAGAAAGCATCAGAAGTTAAACCAACCCTACCACCTTGCAAATGTTGCTTACCCATTACGTTAATCTAAAAAACGAAGATGACCCAGATATAGAAAAGAGAAGAAGAATACGAAAATGAAGAAAAAACCGAAAAAAGGTGAGAACTTTAGCGAGTGCAGAACCTTGCAGCGGTGTGGTTTCCACCCACAAGAGCCACATGTGAACTTTGTTTTCCAAAAGAAAGAAGCATCAACTGTTTCATCCTCTCAACCTCCATGGTTTTTTTTTCTCGTTTTGTTGTTCAGAACAGCGTCATTTTCGTTGCTTCACTCGGTTGTTGCTGCCATGAAACACAGCACGGCACCACCGGAAGGAGGAAGAAGAAACTGAACGCTGTTTTTTCAGAGGAAGAGAGGATGATGAGACATTGATTGATGCGTGTATGGCTTTGTGTGTTGGTTGAATGAATGTGAATGATTTGAAAAATGGAATGAACGAGAATTTATTAAGGGAAAGATAAAAATGGTTGTTCTTAATTTAGGTGTTGGGTTGGGTTGGGTTTGATTTTGGTTCGCGTAAGAACTGTGTTGCTGTGATGGAACTTTGTTTAGTTTTTGGTTAAATTTAGGATTTTTTTTCATGTTGGATAAGTTGTTTGATTCATTGCAATTTGGAATTGAGTTGTTTTCTTGGCTGACTCAAATTTCCTTTTATTTTTACATGGAAAAATAATATCCAAAACTAATTTGAGTATTATTTTCGTCGTGAACAAAATTGGGTCAAAAATAAATTTTGGACTATAATTTACGGTGTGTGATATGGGGAAATGGGACAAATTAGTCCCTCGCTATAATAAAATAAAACTCGAAATAGTCCATGACATTTACATATTGGAGATAAATTAGTTTCTCTATTGGAATGAGTCGAAGATTAATTTGTCCTTAATATGTAAATGTAAAAGACTACTTTAGATTTTATTTATGTTAGAAACTAAATTGATCGGCAAGAAAATTGTGATTGAATCTTCACTCTTAAATTTATTGGTTGTTCAAGATATTCCAATGTATCAAACGAAACTCTATTTGTACAAATATTAAAAGTAGTTGAAATATATCGAAAGTCTTAGTCCCATTAATATAATCATATATTTGTCTTCGTGAACTTAACTTAATTTATTAAAACATTACATAATATATTTGAACCTGGAACAACCTACTTATTCTCCTTAAAAAAAGAAAATTTCTATTCACCGGTCAACTTGACAAAAAAAAGAATGATGTCTTTTACAAACATCACAAACTCAATCAAGAGTATGGACATAAGGCATGTGATCTATTTTTCTCACGTTTTTACTTGTAAAAGTTCATTCCCACACGGTTACGGATCTAGGGTTTTGAATAGTGGGGGCACCATATATAAAATTGTCCTCTACTATTTTTATATTATTGAAATTTTGAATGATTTCTCATTTTCAATTTCAATTAAAATATCTTTCACTATATAAATAAGTAAACAATCATTTAACTTGTCATCTTCCATTCGATTTCGCATCCGATTCTTGATAATATTCATATTATCAAGAAAGGATTTGAGATATATGATGATAGGTGTGGACCGAGAGAAATAATTTATGATAAGTGTAGACCATGTAGTCAAAATATCACCTATTAGTACATTATACTATTAAAAAAAAGTGTTTCTAAAATTTTGTGTAGACACAAGCCCACACATGTAACAACATGCATCCGTCCCTGTTCCCGTATACATGTTTTTTTTTACACATTCATGTGTAAGCTTTAAATATTAATCTTATAGAACACAACTCATTTATATTTCATTAATTTACTTGAAAAGGTTAATACCCGTACATAATGTTTTAAACATTAATATACATATATTTTTTATCAAGAATTTTAGTGGCTAGAAATTCACTTTTTTTCAACGTGAATAAGTAGCGTGTCCAGGATTCAAACACCAATTCATACGTATATTATGCATTGTCTCTACAAACTGAATTAAATTCACGTTAACTGTTAATATATTATTTCTTTTGATAGAATTATTGTTCATATTATTTATACAGAATGCATTAAGCATGTAATAAAAACTACAAATGGGGGGTGGGAGTATTTAGGTCAAAACTTATTGTAGGTCAAAACACAAAATTGTAGACATGAAGGAAAAGACTAAGCCTGTCTTATATATTTGCGTGGTTCGAATTCTATAATCCGGAGCAGGAGTAGAATAGGAAATTCATAGGGTGTGTGAGGGGGTGGAGGAATAAGAAAGAGTCATCATCTTCTCAAGTTAACTAGTGCCTATATTATTTTATATACAATTATTTATTTTGTTGACATAATTTTTTTATATAATTATTGACAGACAATTTTGCTATCAAAACTCACCAATACTTAAATGGTTAACATGGTTGAAATATGTGGCTAATTACTTTATTTGTAAAATATATGGTTAACGATGTTCAATTTTAGTGAATGACTACCGAGTTGTGACACTTTGTTATATTCATTAATCATGATGTTTAGCCACATTTTTCAATTGTATTAAGCATCAGAGTCGATCATGAGCATAGGCCCGAGGTGCGACAACCTAGAACCCAGGTTTGTAGGGCTCAATTTTTTTTTTCCCTCAAAAAAAATATTTAGCTTGCTGTCAAAAAAAAATTAGCTTCAATTTGGGTGTTATTTCTCCTGATATCACAAAATCAGTTTTTTTAAGAAAGCAGAAGCTTGGTATATATCACCTCAACCCCAAACTAAAGTCCAATAAATATTGCCAACTTTATTTTCCAAATTATTGATAAGTACTAGTAATCCTTAACTCCCATTCCCTTTCCCCAATTGCAAACCAAGATTTTCAATTAAATCAAATCAATAAAATGACTTTGAACTATCATCTCATACTGCATTGCATAATTAATGTTGTTACTTGTTATGATATAAGATATTCATGCATTGGCATAAAGTCAAATTATTTAATCCCCGTGAGTTTAACTCAGTTGTTAGGGATATTGTATATTATATGCACGGGCTGGGGTTCGAACCTCGGACACCCCACTTCTCCACATTATAATGTGTGAGCTCAAGCCACTATGCTACTTAAAAAAAAAAGTCAAATTATTTATGTCACAAATGAATATTATTCCCAGCAGGCTTAATATTTGAATTTTGAGTTGTTAATAAGCATGGTCCAGAAATTACTCAAACATGTTTTGGAGGCTTCATGTTAAAATTGCATGTGATTAACACATTTTGGAACTTACAAATCTCTGTCTTCTTATTGGCAGACAAAAAATACAATTATCAACCATAATTTTGCTTCGAGATTGATATATAAAATTGCAATGTCTGCTTCTGGTATGAATAGTAAGTAACATGCCTGCCTACAATCATTGCTTGTTACTGTTTAACCAACTAGCTATGAAATGACTCTTGTCTCTTGTTACTGTATCTTATTTTGTTGAATGCTATTTATTGGTTATCTTGACTCATTGAAGCCAATGGTTTTGTCATCTTATAACCATCACTTTTCCACTCAGGATCAAGCTGACATGATTTATGTTGGAACATCTAATCATGTTTCTTCAATTATATCCTCATATAGTTACTTTTGTAGTTTATTGCTTGCATAGTTGAACTTTCCCTTAAAGTAGTCACTAGTCAGGCTCCTATATGTGTTTGTCAAGTCATGTGAGTTCTACATTATTTGACACTATTCAATTTAAGTGGAGTTATCTACCCTACATGAATATAACTGAACTCATAAGCTGAGATTTACGACGCACACATTGTACACGAATCACTTACACTAGACCTCGGTGGTATATGTCCCATAAATAAGGGGTGTAGAAGAAAGACCATTAGGATTCAAGTTTAATATAAATTGATGTGACTTTAATTAGCTCCTACTAGGTAGAGTATGATTTTGCAAAAAAAATAATAATTCAGCAGTGCATGTGGAAATTTCACACAAGAAAATTATGATTAGACTTGGTTACAAATTACATGTTATTTGAATTTCATAGAATTCTAATTAAAAAAGAAGAAAGAATTAAAATAGAAGAAGCTGGAATGCTGTCCAAAAGTGGAAAAGGAATGAAATATGACCAAAAAAAGAAAAAAAAAAGGTCCAAATAACAAATTAAAGTTTGAGAGGTATCAGTTCTTAGGCAATTGAGAATTTGATGTCTCTCAAGATATTGAGTTTCTCCACCTTCTAGTTGTCTTTCTGTTCGGTTCTTCAGAAATTGGAACCATATCATGATTTTCTGCATTTGTCATTTTTGTAAGTTTGCTCAGTTTCTTCCACCCACTAGTCCAAGCTGATGTGTGCTTTTGCTTCAGCAGCTTATCGAAATTTTTCTGCAGATTTTCCATATCATGTTGAAGCTCCAAATACTTTGTTTTCACACTCTCAAGTTCAAACTTTAACGTGTTAATGTCTTTCTTTGCTGTTGTCCATCCTTCTTGGAAAGATTGCGGTGTCCCTTCTAGAAGTGTTTTCCGGTTTGTTACCATTGGTTGGTACTGAGATTCAACACTGCCTTTTAGAGAGCTGTTGGCTAGTGCATTGCTTATCTTTACTTGTTCAGAGAATAAAACTTGCACTACTACCCTTAATGGCAGTCGTTCGTTTTGAGCTGCGTGCATGCAGGCGTCAATGGAAAGTTTTTGACAGTCCATTACACGACAGAGACGCTTCCTTTCGTGCTCAGTTAGTGTTGGATGTGCCTGTTAATTTGTTTCACAGATCATCAGAAGTAAAAAAATATAAATCCATGATCATATCATGTAAATCTAAACTATACTAACTGTTCCGACACGTTTTCTAAAATGAGTACATAAGACATCAAGGAAATTGGTGCATTTATTGTTCCAAACAATGAAAAATATAGCTAATCTTTTCCAGAGAAACGATTGATTATGTGTTTACTAAATTCATATCTTTTGTATAGTCCATACCACTATATATTAGAAGTTGAATTTGTGGTAGAGTCAGGCAAAATTTATTTTGTAAGTCAAATGTAATTCCAATGAAAATGAAATTAGAGGCTTTTGTAATCTTGTCGTAGATATATTTGCGATGAGGGATATAATGGCGCTTCCTCCAATTTTATCTTGGAATATTAGCATATAAAGTACATAAATTCAGTGGTCAATTAATTATAGAACCTAAATAAGTATATTTGTTCATATTTCAGAATGTGCATATATGCACATTTCTTAAACAAAGATCCCAAAACCAATACAACTTCGCTTTTAAGATGTGTATAATAAGCATATTATGAAACTTCAAGTTCTGATTGAAATTTTACCAGGAAATTTTACTTAAAGTTCATGTATCCTAGAGTAATTGAAAATCACACATGATTAGAAACTTGAAAGATTGTTCCACTTTATCCTTTGAAAAGTGATTAATTACCTTGAGATATGAATCAATTGCTCTGTATAGTCCATCATCAGAAACTCTAGCTGACTCAGGCAAAGCTTCTGCAAGAACCTGAAACTTTGTCGATGAAAGGTTTCTATCTCTAGATACCTCTGTAAGATAACTGTCCACAAGCCTTGCCACTCTTGCCTTGGCATTCAGGTTACTTCCCACATGCTTGTGATCAGAAAGGGATTGTCTACTTGGACTATAACCTTCAGTTTGTTCTTGAACAAGAAAATGCTCCAACAACCTCTGAACAAGATCGACATCATACATAGTTTCACTTTTCTCATAGCAAGGAATTAGAAGATCAGAAAGTGTAGCTTGCTCAAACTGCATTCCAACCCTTTTCTCTAAATCAGTAATCAATGCATATGCTACCTGTTAGAGATAGTTTGATATTTGTTAGAATTAGTTGGATATTGTTTAAGGTAGTTAAAAGTTAGTTATGGTTGCTATCTCTAACACAGCCTACCTTTAACATGTTTGCCATTCTCAGAAGCCTGAGAAGGAAGCTACACGAGACACTGTCTTTCTGCGGCGGAATTATGCTGATGAGACTCTCAATAACCATCTTTTGATCCTTGGTTTGAAGACTTGAAGTTTCATCTCTAGTTCCTGAAACAATCATATGAAGTCCACCTCTCCAGCTACTGTTGTTGTCACCGCTACTAAAACTACTATTACTGTTGTTGCTTGTTTCCTCTCCTTGGATTGCAGTGTCGTTCGCCGCCAGTCCCGGTAGCCATTTAGTTGCATAATGCATTATTCCAGCACCAATCAGTTCAAATCTCATACCTTTTACCTTAATAGCAGTAATGACTCTAACAAAGTGATCAATCCTAAGGATTGAAACATCTTCAAACCACCAATCAGGAGGCACTAGCTGATTCCTACTCGGGCTTGAGTCTTTCATTTCGTTCCATTTTGGGCTTGAAGCTTTCGTCGCTCTTCCAGTATACGCCCACCTTATTCCTTTTGGATTAGCACAGGCTTTCCAAGCTATAGACTCACTGCATCTTCGGACAATTTGAAGATTTTCTGCCCACGGTGACAGCTTTTCAGAGCTTTTCAACACTACTATAGAGTCTCTCCATGAAGACAAAACAACATAGCTAAGAAAAGCTTCAGTCTTGAATATAAGATTTCCTTCTTCTAGATCCTCAGTCATTTCAAGATACTCAGCAGCACACCTTAGGCCGGAAATGTTGCTTGCTGTCAAATCAATAGCAACTCCATAGCAGAATTTGGCTGCAAGTTCAAAAGCTTCAGGCCCTCCTGGGAGATCATCCATAGCTATCTTATTCAAGTCGGGGTCACGAGAATCATATAGGATTCTGTTCAGCTTTCCACTTCTAGATAGCAAAGGATACTTTCACAACAAAAAGGAAGAAAAGTTCATCAAATTCAACACAATACAGTACAGATGATAGTAACTTTTTTTCTTAACCGTCCGGTTTATAGAGTAAAAACGACCAAGTATCCGGAGTTCGGCCAGGAAACAAGTAAAGTTTGACCAAAGATTGTTCCAGTCAGGATTCGATCTCGGGTTCTCCCAAATGAATTGTCCTTCATGAGTGTATGTTTGGCATCACGGTGAGTTTGTTAGAATCACGGTGGAAATTCATCGTGATACCAAACAACACTGAAACTCATTAAGGACTTGAGCTCAACTACTTGGTTTATAGGTCAGTAGTATATCTTATCCTTGAAGGAAAAATAAAATAACTTTCTAGGAAATAAAAAAAGAAGTACATGAAATATCAAAAGAAAAGATACCTTGTGCAAGTGGAAACTCGCTTCTCCAATTTGGACTTGAAGATCACTTGGAATATCAGCTGAAACATACCTGCATGTAAAGGAGAGGAAATGTTCAAGCAACTTACATAAAATGGATAAATTAAAAGTTCAAAAAAAGAAAATATTATGATAATTTTAGAAGTTCCAAGAATGATTTTCTGCATTGAATTAGACATTAACATACCATGAGTTTCCTCTTTGATGAAACCCTTCAATCTTAACACCATGTTTGGTTGAGGTGAGAACGCCACCCCCATATTCCCTTCCAGCCGCTGTTTCACTTTCTGATTCCCACATACTGAAAAACAAACCAAACTCACAGTAATATATGTGTTGTATGTTAGGCTAAATATAGAAGCTTTAAGTGAGAGTGAGTATAAAGGTAAATAACAAAATGATATCTTTATTGATGGAGATGAGTACTGAGTAGGAACCCACACTAGGTGTTTGCCTCTTTGGACTTATCTCCAAATTGTCACTTTCTTTCTTTCTCCAAATAGCATTAAAAGGAAATCTCACTCTCACAAGTTGTGTCAAAATGGACATACTTAAGAGTGTTGTTGATAATGATGCATCATTTGAGTTTCTATTTCTTTCTTTTATATTTTTGGAATGTTTACTACAAAACATTTTCTTTATGCTTGAGTTTGACCATACATGTCTCTTCTTTTCAGCTTAGTCTTTTTATACTGTTCTTTCATAATCATGTGTTTTTGATGACCAAAGGCACATTTCCAATACTTTACTACAAGATTAACAGTTAAACTAGAATTAATATCAACTTAAACTTTTGTTTATCAAAGTCTCATAAAAAAGGGAATTAATTTTAATATCATAGAATTAAATATATTAAGAAGAGAAAACAAAAAGGTAGATGTGGGATTGATAGAGCATGTATTATCCATTTATCTATCTTCTGATGAAAAATTTGCTACAATACAAACCATTTTGTGGTCTACCTGTATTGAATGCATGATATAATTGGTACATGGGGTCCCAGTTCTAATTAAAACATATATTTGAATGGTGTCTAGGGAGAATGGTCTGGTCCTACAGAACATATTTGCAAATTCACCATCTCTGTGGAAGTCGCATGCTCATGAACATGGATGCTCACCATTTGTGTGGAGATCACATGCTCATGACCATAAGTTGTCAACATCTCATCTATGCTCAAAAGCAATTTAACTATATTTTTCCTTATTTTGCTTATAATCTTAAAAAAAAAATTAAATTTTACAATCTAAATAAATAATTTTTAATAAATAAAAGTAGTTAAAAAGTCTTATTAAAAAAATGTAGTTTGCTTCAGCACTTATAAAATTTTTATATAAAAGAGATTGTATTTTTGCAATACAAACAACTATGTTTCTAATCAATTTGGAGAAAACATAGCTATTTTTCAAAACTATTAATTAATTCCCCTAAAAAAACTATCAACTAATGAATTGCAAAATGAGAAAGAAAAAAAAAACATTTGCACACATATTTAAAGACAGCATAATAAATCTTTCAAAACGCCAACTTCATCATCATAAGTCTCATCATAGCTTCATCACCAATCAAGACCACTTACTTAGAAAAAAAAAATCATTAAAATTTAATTCAACCATAATCCATCAAACAATCAATTTCAAATTAAGCACCAACACATGAGATTGAGATCATCAAGTCCTCTTAAGTGAACACATATTTACCTTGTTATCTTGGAAATAATTTGACTGGCTTTTGGAAGTTCTAGTACTTTTGCTACCCTTTTGATTTTCTCCTTCAAACCATCTATGATGAGGTTCCATGTACATATTCAACAAGGGGAAAAGTGTGAGTATACTTGAGAAATAAGGTCGGGTGTCTCAAATGAATGAAGAGACTAAAATCTGGATTTTCAGTTTTGGGATAGTACTTCTAGATTTAATGAAAACAATGACATGGTTTTCAAAGTTAAACTTCACAACATCATTTAACAAAAAATTATGAAATAATTAGTAAATGACTTAGGAAAATTTCAACATTTTAACCAAGAGTAGATAATATACAAATTAACATTATGCTACTGACCCCATATCAAAATTATAAGTAAACAAGTTTTTTTAAAGCAATTCAGAATAGCAAACTACATAAAACTATATAAAAATCATATTTTTCCATAACTTTTAACACTCAATTAAAATCATTTAACAGCAAATTTTTTATGCATCAAATTATAAAATGAGAAGTTCAATAAAAACCTTGGTCTTGCAAGCCTACATAGGTCATTATAATGGATCTTGCTAACGAGTGTTCAAAGAACATTGTTTAAGGTCTTCGAATAAAATAATTATTCCTTGAAAAGTTAAGTATCTATCTTCTCAATGTAATAAAAACAAATGTTCATAAAAAAAAAAACTATTTAGACTCTAGGACATTCATTAACATTTGCCATTCATTAACATTAACTTAAGTAAAAATATTCTTTTTGCAAGAAATAAAGGCATAGTATAATTTAATTTCACGACTCTTACATAATGCATGTGTGTTAGGAATCAAAGCTTTATATTCAGATTTTTAACGGTCAAACTCAACAACTCAAAGGAAATTATGAAACACAACAATAAGGACTACATGCATGTAAGAAAATAGATGATCAAACAATATTTTGAACTCCAAAAATGGTGATATTGATCAAACTCTAACCTTCCCTTCCAGCCCCATCAGCAACAAAATGTGAAGAGATGAATAGATGGATTTCTTGAAAATTTACTTATTGATATATGGAAAACATGAAAGGTGTAGATGAAGGGTTAATGAGGATAATCCTTTATATACAAGAGCTCAAATGAGCTGAAGAAGAAGGTGTGAGTATCTGCTCTTATGGCTGAAATTTTGTGAGAAACAGAGATAAAGGAGTTTTTGAAGTGTTGGTGTGAGCGAGTGATTTGAGATATAATAAGGATGAATCGAGACTTTTAGAGAGAAGTGCAGAGCAAAAAATAATGATTTATCATAATTTCGGTAATCGGGTAAGCTGAAGAAATTGTAAGGTTATTGAATAATGTAGTCACCACATAAGTTTAAAAAAGAGTGCATAATTTTGTTGGTGAAATTAAGGGAATGTCTCAACAACAATGAGTCAATATTTTAGGACCACAAGAGAGACATTACATCTCTATTTAAAACTTAAATGTATTGACTTACGAATAACTTCTCTTAATAGTATATAGAACATTTTGTCAATTCATAATCGACATGGAACTAATTTCACACACTTAGCCCAACAATTTTCTCACATCATGTACTTGGTCTAAACAGGTTCCACTCTCCCTCTCCCACTAATTTGAATCAGACTCTGAAACAACTAGATGGGAAATTCGAAGAAGCGTTGAGAGCAACATTAGACCAATGCTCTAATACCAATAAGAGAGGGATGTGCTACATCTTCACAAAAATTCTTAAGACATAAAATAGATCAAATATCTTATATATTTAATATTGAACGCATTCATAGTTCAATTACTGAAGAAAAAAAATCACAATCAGTGTAAGATTAACAACCCATACTTAAATCCAACAATTATGCTTCTAATGATGCAAGAGCATCATCATAATTTAATAAAAAAAATTAAATTGTATAATGTTGTTTAATTAAGACTATATGACTAGGAAGACCAAATGAGAATGGTATATTAATTATAATATTTTATTTGACATTCTTTGTCTTATCCATATATTTTATTGAAATGTCTCGTTGAAACATATTTATAGAGAAACTAACGTTTGCGTTGGTTTTCTAGCCAATCTAGGACACCATGTTCTTTGTCGTGGATGATTCTTCAATCTCCTTTTTCTTCTTTGGCTCTTAAGCTTATGATATAATGGGATGTAATATCCGTAAATTAGTTCCTTAGTTTTTTATCTTTATTTTCTTCTCTTGTAAAACAAAGTAGGGCTTCTCTCATGTAACGGTATTATTCACCTAGATTTTTTATTTTTGAGCAACACCTAGATTGTTTTTGTGATAGTGAATCTTTAACGTATAAGGATGCAGAATATTCATTAGTCGCACTCATTTCCATTCCATGTAAACTCCTTGTTTAAGAAGGAAATGTAACTAACAACTATAAAATTATTCCCTCAAACAAAAACTATAAAGATTATGCCAATTTTAACTGTATATGTAAACACTTGAATTAAAACAGTAAGGATGTTTTGTCGCATATGAGGATGATAAGATTATTGTAAATATGTCATGTGAGAGTAAGGCATTAATGTTTTTTGATTAGATATAAAACGACCACTTTCTAAAATAAATAAAAAATGAAAGACCAACTACATCATGTCTCTGTTTCCTAACAGTAGTGTGGATAAGAATGGTAGGGTCTCTGCTCCTTCACAATTAGTAGTGTCGCGGGTATGGTGTGTATGAAAGAACAGCCTATTACATTATCAATTATCATCAATATATGTATCAATTTGTTCATATTATTCGAAGAAAATAAATAAATGCTTTAATTTCACAATAACATAAGGGAAAACTAATTAAGGTTTGCTTATTTTTTGATATAGTGGATCTTTTAAAAATTACTTACTATCCAAATAATACTACATATGTCTTATATTATAACCCATATAAGAGGTTTAACACATTCATTAAGAAATAATATTAATATTATAAATTTATTAAAACCATATTGTAATGTTTTCCAATATATATCATTAACTATATCTTTTCCTCTAAAACAAATCTATAATTAAGAATTAAGAATTGAAACATAAATATGTTGATCAAAGTATACATTAATAATGATTTAGGATATCAAAATGATAAAAAAAATGATTAAAGGTATAAAAAAAAAAATAACGTGTCACGCAATGAACGTGCCTCCACACATTTAATGTCTTTACACTTTTTAAATTTTGACTAAACAAGTTTCAAGATATTTATATTATATTTGGTTTCCTTAACTAGTGTTATGGGGGCACTAGTTAACGTTTTCCTTTTGATAGTTCGATCTCAAAAATTATTTAAAGATATTTTTGGTAAACGAATAATATGTCGTGTGTACTTCATTTTGCTATGACATGTGTACTTGTCTCATTGCATAGATTCTAAAATGTATGTATATGAGATGTATACGAGTTAGGAGATAGGAGATTTTCAATTTTATCATCTTAAAATGCAAGTTATCATAGTGAAGGCAAATTCATATAACCGTAACGAGGGTAGATAGGAAAGAATGCAAAACTAAAAAGTGAGATTGTCTAATCCCGTACATAAAAAAGAAATCAATGTTGTTGCTATTGATTGAATGATTAGTTTCATAGAGGACTTAAAGAGTCTAAGCCATAGAGATACTTTGTAGCATCTATTATAGACCAAAAAGACCCTAATTACAATGGGTTAAAGAGAAAAATAAATCATAGGTTATCAATGAGGATTGATAGTTGCAAGTGTTTTCCAAAATAATGGAATACGAGACTCGTCGAAAGACTCAAGATAAAATATGTGATGTAAAAACATAGAAATGTGAAAAGTACACCGTTAGATGCTTGAAATTAAACTTGGTGACATGCACCTAGTTTCTGTTTGAGGGCGCTAGGCACCTTGGTTATGCTGAAGGTGTGCACTATAGATGCACTGCCTGCATGCAACCATCTTCACTAAGTGCCCGTAGGGACGTTAGGACGCCCATTGGCCATTCATAATCTTGTGATTTTGCGATTTTCTCATATATGTCTTTGGGTCTAATATCTTCATAAATTTGATTAACATGTGTTGTTTCATGATCATTACTTGATTGAAAGTATGCAATCACAATGTTAAATAATTTTATTGATAAATATGATTGTGACCCTTGGTGCAAGAAAATACATGAATTTGACATTTCTTTTTTATAATTATGATTTACTAGTAAGCTTTTTCACACAATCACACATTCATTACATTAATAACCGCCTGACTTTGATCAAGCAGCTCAGAAAAAATATTTAATTTTTATTTATAATTATGTTCTCAAATCAGGACCATCCAATCTTGATCGGATGACCGAGAATGCATGACTGTATGAATGCGGCAAATTGCCAACTGCAGTCTATCACGGTTGATTTTTTTATAAGCTAATTCTTTGCCATTCAATCACCATTCTCTTTCTAAAGCGTTTAGTAAAAAACATGATTAAGTAAACAAATTAGAGATATGTTTGGTGTATTTGTGCAAACCACGTCAAAGCAACCAAATATCATGAGAGGGATTCCTTATTCATTCCATTTACATCAAATATGCATATACTAGTAGAGACAGGTAGAATCTAAAAGTTAGTGTGTACCAAAAAAAAAAAAGATCATATAAAAGTTAGTGTAAAAGCACACATTTAGTATTTTGAAGTGTAATCTTGATCAATTTCTCAATTGTGATGTGAAGTGTTGCAGCCTCACTACCGTTTTTCTAACAGTTATTTCATTTGTGAGAAAGAGGCTGAGAGTTGGGTGTTGTGCCTGGCTGGTAGGCTCTAACTATTTCCCCACGTGCATGTGCCCATTGGATGTTGGTGATTGGACAAGCATGGTGCATTGATCCCTTCACACTACAACCTGCAAAACTGGTCGCTACTTCTTCATTTATTCATTCATTCATTCATTCATTCACACGACCCATATTCCAAGTATAATGCACTGTTCTCTCGATGTTATGAGTTGGGGTGGGATTTGAACCATACCGCAGCAATCATTCTATTCCATTCACACTGCTCAATTATTTGGACCCACCTTTGCTTGTTTCTTAAAATATCCAAAAACACTACAAAGACATCTTCGGTTTATTCTTTATCGGAATGCTACTCACGTCTCAAAAGTTCTTGAGTTCAAATTCGTTATTTTATTGGCCACCGACGTAGGAACTTCATTACTGGATTGTGGTAACGATAATCTCTTGATGAATATTAATATAAAACATATTTATTACTATTATTTATAGGGAAATGCTAATAAGTGTGTAGGAAATTGATTTCCTACGGTCTTTTGAATATCAGCCATTTGATTGATCAGTGGGACAGTATCAAATACATGTACTAAAAATATATAAAAAAACATAACCACAACATTTTTTAATCAAGTTATCTAGTTATTAGAGTCACACATCTTAAATGTATATAGAAGTAAAAAAATTTAAGATTCAACTTAAACCCCATAAATAAAAACATTATTATCAAGTAAAAAAATAACTTCTAATTTTAAAAGTAAATACTACATAATACATGAATGAGCGTCCATAATACATATAGAAAGCAAATAAAATAAAACTATTTAGTAATGAGCGGCCCCAATTACATACACATGGATGCGTCCATATGTATGGAAACACCAAGACCCAAATTACCTTATATTAAAAAATAATTCTACGAGTTTGGCTTAATGGTAAAAAAAAAAAAAAAATATCGAATTCGTGTTAAGTGTTTTTTTAGCCTTAAAAATCATTTTTACTGATGCTAAATTTTGATGTAATCAACAAAATAAACACCAAGGTAAAATTAGTAAAACCCGCTTCAATGCGTTCTGCTCACTTTTATGTTAGATTCACCCCGCAACTTCAGAACTTTGGACTTACAAAGTAAATGAAAGGAACCAATTGTTTTTAGAAATTAAGGCAAGATTGCCTTTACTTGAGAATTAATTGCATTGTATATTTATCAATGATTGCCATTTGCACCACAAACATTCCCCTCCCGCAAGCACCAAAATGATTCATTATCTGACCAGCTTTTTAGCTTCGCAAGATCTCAAATCAACCTTAAAAAAAATACAAGGATGGTTAGCCATACCACAAGAAGTCAATAATGTATTTAAACTATTATCTTTTTCTTGGTACAATATTTAAACTATATTGTTTTTTTGTCAAGTAGTTTAATAGCTAAAAATTCTCATCTCATGGTGAATAAGTGGAAAATTCGAGGTTCAAACTCCGACTCCCGCATATCGCAATGTCTCTGCCAACCGAGTTATGCTCACGGGGACTTAAACTATAAGCTTTAATGAAAATAATACTCGATCCCTGTCAATAATTTACTATTGCTTAATTTTATTTTTTTTAGGGGTACTATTGCTATAACAGAAATGTTGTAGGTTATAGTTAATTTAGTTTGAGAAATAAATTATTAGTTTCATCCATAAAACATTATGTTGCTGAAGATCATCCAGATTATACCGTATTAGGAAACCAATATGAATTGAAATAAGGAAGGAAGCACATGAGTTTAATCTTAAAAGGATTTTTTGTAATTAAAGCTATCACACCCCCTGCATTCTAATTGCAGGCGCATAGTACACTAGTAGTTGGATTTGGTTGAAACATGGAACATTGACGCCTTAACCTAACGTTTCATTGCTTAGCCTATAATGCAAGAAAAATATATGCAATGAACAACTGTGCTGTAAGCATACGATAATGTAAGCAAAATATATGCGATGTGTTGTTAACAAGTGAAATTATTTAGCTGCAAGAACAACCAACAGATCTAGTAGCTTTGCTCTAAATTAAAGCTTCTTGAACCTTTCTTATAGTATTATTTGAAGCATTTTACAAAAACATCACAAAGAAGACTCAGTTGCTTATTCTATTTACAATTTTGTCACAAACTTTTACTTTTGGCCTACTACTAGAGCAACACTTAAAGGTGATTCAAAATCATATTTTCACTTTGTTTAGCACAGACTTCCCGTAAAGCTGGTTGGTTCGTTGAAGTTTCATGTAATCTATATGTTTCATCCCAACATATGCTACTGGATTGCTTTCACTGTCTAGTAATTCTGAAGCTGGTTCAACCACAGTGTCCAAGGATGGCGCAATAACCGTTGCTAATGACATTCTTGTAGCTCCATTGCTCACAGCTGCTCTATGTACTACACTTTTGTACTTGCCATTGCTCATAATCTATTGCAAAATCAAAAGGGTAAACAGAATAAAAAGTGTGACGCAGACAAGGACACGACACTGACAGTTGATATATCGACGCTTAGAATAATTTGAAAACAAAATGGTAATATCGAACTTAGTAACACGTGTTGGATGATAACACATTTCGGACACAAGACAAGCCTTGAATCTAAAGTGTCAGTGCTACATAGTTCAAAATCATTGTTAGAAAAAGGAAAGAAAAATTGATAAGTAAGAAAGGTTTGGTTGTGTACCTCAAGATGATCAGAGACAAGGACTAGGAAACAGTTTGAAGTGGAACTGACATTGATCCACTTGCCATTGTGAAGAACTTGAAGGCCACTAACTCCATTCTGGATGAGGAGGTTCAAGAGGCCGTGATCAGAATGCGGGGGCATTCCCATTGCAAGCTCAGGTTGAGGACAAGGAGGATAAAGATTTGCTGCCAACATTTGTAAACCAGAATCTAGATTCATTGTTTTGTCTATATAGTTGACTTCCAATCCCAAACTTTCTGATATTCCTTTGAGAAGTTCTCTACCTAATTTCCATGTTTTTCTGCTGTACTCTGCGGATGTTTCCCTACAACCACGCAAAAAAAGGATAATTTAGAATACAAACCATCATGTCCTAATGTTACTCTCTTCGTCTCAACCCACCTAACTACTCCACTTACTACGATAAAGGATGTTTTTGTAAATGAAACCTATTTTATCGTTGAACTAAACACAACCAATCATTTTCTTAAGAACCGTGCACAACTCAAATCAGATACTTATAATGGGACGGATGGAGTAGTACTTAAGTTAACATACTTACAAATTATAATAGCTATTTTATTCATATCAGTAGTCAAAGTGGGATCTCCAACTCCCCTACTCCTAGAGAGATCTGAGTATGGCCCAACAACATACATCTAATAGGCCTTGGTATTAATTATAGTTATAAACTGTAATATGCAACTGCAATTGCAACAACAATTTAAAGGCTTAGGTGTACTTTAAAATTATTAAGGATGTAAAGGTTTAGAAGTACTCTAAAACTAGTAAGGATGTAGAAGCTAGTCAGATTCAATTAACTTCATCTAAAGTCAATTAAGACAGTTATCCATCTGTTAGTAGTTGATGTAACTGTTATTTGTTACTAGTTTGTGAGTTAGCTAGCTAGCTATTGTGAGCTGCATATATAGCTCCAACACTTGTATTTTTTCAGCAGACTGATTCATTACCAAATGATGCAGTATGAGATTTCTCTCAATTCTCCACAATTAATAAAAACTGCATTGCGATATCAATAATTGCACTGTGATCACAACTGCAACCACAATATATAACTTAGGGTCTTATTAACGAGAGCCCCTGGGGCACTCTTTAAACATCCCAAATTTAGTAATTATTTTTTTAAAAAGTCAACTATAACAATTTTCAATGCATTCAATACACAACTTTTCATTTAAAATTTACTATTTAAAGTGCTTAAAGAGTGCCCCGAGGGCACTCGTTAACATTTCCATGCAACTTAATATGAAGTATGGACAGCTCTAAGATTAGGCATATCATGGTATCTGCACACGTCAGTGTCGACACTCGTATGACACATGTTCAACACATGTCGGAAAACTCATACAAGTATCCAAACAAAATTATTATTTTCTTTGCTTTGACACTCCTTGGATCGGTATCTGACGCCCGTATGACACTTGTACAGACAAGTCATACAAGTGTCCCAAAAAAGTTTTTTTTGTTTCTTTGCTTAAAGACTCTTTAGACATATCTAAGACACATCTACAAGGGTTAAAAATGTGTAGGAGCAATCTTGAACGATGAAGGGTCAAAGACATTAAATTTGGTTACGGCAATTTTAGGTTTTTGGATAGTAGATGGATAAATATATATGCAGCGGTGTCACATCCTGTTTTTTAAATTAGGAGTGTCGACGTGTTGTGTCCGTGTCGTGTCATGTATGTATGTCTTTCATAGCTAAATACCATCTTCAAAAAGTGGATGCATTTATCCGCAATATCAATGATCACAATGTAATTGCAACAGTAACTATTAGTCTATAACCGCGAATTAGAACCGAACATGTTCAATATAAAGATCATAGTTATAATCATACTTTAGTTCGGAAGCTAAATAAACATGTGAGCAAAGTAGCATACACATAAACAATCTAAGAATCTACGGCATGTTAATTTTTCAAAAATAGTAAAAATACCTGGATCCTACACATACTCTAGCATATGGTGATTTAGAGTTACAAGAAAAAAGTAAAAGATAAAATAAGCAAAAACCTGAAGCCAGAAGGTTTATCCGGTGAGTGAAATTCAGGATGAACAATGATTTTAATGAAATCCCTCCAAAACAAGTTTTTGTCCCCTGAAACATTAAAGCTTGTACCATACTTTATTGAATCATCTGTTACTTCCTTATCTGCATACACTTGCTTATCTTCTTCTTTAAGATTGAAGAAAGCAAAAACTTGGTCAACCATTTTCTCCATAAGAGTCTTTGATACAGAGTGATTGGTTAGCATGAAGAATCCCCACTCCTCACAAGCTTTGCCTATGTCATGGATGGTTTTGGTTCGTTGATCATGATTACCGTTGAACAGGAGGGAATAATCAATGACTGGGATTGGATCATTGAATTCATCTGGGTCTGCTACTATTTCATTTTCATCATGTGGTTTGGTGGTGAATGTGTAAGAGGATGGAATAGTGTTGAAATCTGGTGATTCTGAGAGTGTTTTCACACTTGTGAAAGGAGTGATTTCATTGTTGGATTTATGGTTAACGTGAGGAGGAAGTGTTGAAGCCATTTAGAGTAATGGATAATGAAAACAGAAGTGACTAGACATCAATATTAATAGGCCCAGTTTTGCCTCTTCAAATTGAAAAGAAAGATGTGTTTTTTTTTTTGTATTTTCTTCCTTACTCGGTCATTGTTTATCTGAAACGTGTCTATCAATCAACCTAATCATTATGGATTTGAACAGGGGTATGCCTTCGAGAGGGGACGGGAGGGGCAGTAGTTCATGACACCATTTTTTAAAGGGTATCAAAATTATGATTTGTACTTGGTGGTTAAACTATATTAATACTCGTTTTGATTAATTCTATTAAAAATATATTTTTAGAAAACATTAATTAAAAATGAATCTTTTGTACTAAAAATTGGAAGAAGAAAGACATTCAAATAATTAAAAGAACACAACTTTATAGATTTGTCCAAAACACTAAAAATCTTAAGACCAACTTTGGATTTGGATTGCATGCGGTGTAACCGCGTGCAGTTATCTACATGTATACCTTTTGATTCAAATTTTAATGTGATTTTTCTTTTTAATTTAAAATTTGGATTGTTTCATCTTGATTTGAACATCCAACCATCATTCATCTCTTCATTTGTGTTCATGATCATCTCACACGTTACACTACTTTTTGTTTTTGAAACATGACAATTTGTTTTAGCCAAGGATTAATAAGGTAGTAGTTATGTTAATTTCAAGGATTGAATTTTATATTTTCTGCATAAAACTCATTTAGTGTTCCTTAGCTCACTGAGCTACCCACCTAGTTAGAACTTGGTTTTAAAGCAACCCTTGGATTTTTTTGACATATACAATACAGCAACAAAAGATATTTCTTGCATAACATATTCTTTTTAATTCAAATAGACGCATCTTGTCTTGTCTTGTTTATAATTCCAATTAGGCAACATCATTTTTTTCCTTTAGTCTATGATACAATAAAAAAAAAGTGCATATAGTATACCAAGTGATCAGTATGTTTAGATTAAGAATCCCCTAAATCCATACAAGATTCACTTGCATTTAATTCAGCAATTAGCATCCACGCATCACTTAGATAAGGAAAAAGAATCTATACATTGTGATGCTTATTTGGCCATGGCAACTGAACAAAACATAGCAAGAAATAAGAACATTAATCTTCAATTTGTTTAATTTGTGTGCCCTTTTTGCTTTGCTATTATACACTTTATCATAACATTGACTTATTTAATTCATACATAGACTTATTTAATTCATACGTGATAGTATGCAAGAACTGAGCTGACACAAGAGCACAATCAAAAGCTTCTTGGTGGAGCATTTTTCTTCTTCTGACTGCTACTATACAAGGATAGTAGATGTTTACCATTGAAGGATCTTGACCTATTCATTGAACAAGGAGCACTATGCATATTTACCATATTCCCATTTTCACCAACCTTCTTTGAAACAATTTGTTCATTGACTTCCCCTACCTGCTCCCTATTAGAATTCCTTTGAGATTCCACTGATAGAAACTTGGAAAGAGCAAGATTGATCTTAGCAGCAGCAGAAGAATCAAGAGAAACTGATCTTCTTGGTTGCATATTTACCATCTCCAAAGCTGAACTCTCATCTTCACAAACCCTTCTTCCATTTTCCTCAACCTCTTCCCCTTCTTCCTCTTCTCCATTTCTCAATTGACCAACAACACTATCTCCATTTCCATCGCTATTTTCCAAAACTTCGATCTGAGAACTTTCCGCAAAAACATTAGGCTCCATAGATGGAACCCTTAAAGGGTCAACAACAATAGGAGCCCTACACATAGGACAATTAATGTGTGATCTAAGCCAAGTATCAATACAAGGTAAATGAAAAGCATGGTTACACTTTGGCAAAAGTCTAAGATTCTCATCTTCTTCAAACTCACTCAAACAAACAGAACAATCTGATCCATCAATCAAACCTTCATCTTTCTTATACTTAACAACAGTGATTGCATTAATAATTGATTGTTGAAGACCAGGAGTTCGAATATACCATATGGGGTGGTCTACAACGGAACCATCTTCATGTTCCTCACCAACAACAAAACCATGTTCTGTTTGTTGCCTTGTTAGCAAGGTTCTTCTTCTTGACCTGTTCCTACGGGAGAAAAACTTGACATAGAAGGCATAGCAGCACAGAACAAGGAAAATAGCTGCTACAATAGAAAAACTTATGATCAAGTAAGTGGTGGTTTTGTGTTTGGTTTGATTAGAAGATGGTGGTGGTGGAGGGTTGTAGGCATAGCAGTCTTTGAGGCAATCATCATCACAGTTTGAAACTGTGGTACAACCGTCATCACAGATGCGTTCACATTCAGATTTAGATAAGAGTTTTCTGTGATGAAGTCCCATATTGAATATGGGTTTGGATGAAGGGAAAGAGGAGAATAATCAAAACATGAGGAGTGGAAGAGGAAGGAGGTAGTAGGTATTGGATTGGATGAATACTTGGTTTGTTAGGTTCAAAGTTTGACTTTGGGGAACTATGATTTTTCTTTTTCTTATTGAGTTAGCTTAAATGTTAATCTTCTAAAAATAATATTTAATTTGACAAGGAATAAGCTAGTTTTTTTTTTTTTTTCACCATGATACTCGTACGAAATTTAACCGTCATGTTTAACTGTTACTAAATATTTAAAGAGTCTAAATCTCTTATCATTTGTATCAATCTATTGTTGATGAATAAGCTAGTTAATAACAGACTTTTGTAATACATAGTTGATAAATTAATTGATAACAAACGACTTAAATAATCTAATTAAAATTTAAAGTATTAGATTAAATAAATTGATTGTTCAACTAACCAATAAATATGAATTGAAATAAAAGAATACTAATGATTAAAAATTAATAAGTCATAAGACTAAATTTCCTAAAAAAAAATCATAAGACTAAATGTTCTTTGAACCAGCGTATGAAAAACTATATAAATTTGATGAAGTGTATGTTTGATTATTCATCAATAAAAATTGATTTTGAATGAATTGATCAAGTTAAAAGTAAAATGATATATGTTTTAATATATTTATGTAAAAGTAAAGTGAACAATAAAGTTGAAGGTTAAAGTCAATTTCAAAATAAAAATCTAATTTTTAGTTTCAAGTAAAACTAATTCAATTTTACCCGAAAGCAACTAAATATATCAAATCAATTTCGCACCTCTAAAATCAATCAAAAGTACACACAAAATACTATAAACCAGCATGAGATAATCGGCTGCCGAGCAGCTACACTATAATCCTATCCTTATCTGTTATGATCAAGGGGTTAGGTGTTTCCAAAAGTAGCCTTGGACAGCAACAAAAGAATAATCTACGCGTTGCAATCTTGACTTTTAATGTAGTTTTTGCCTTAGATATCCCTTTCATGGCAGCTCAAGTCGGTATATTTGGGCTTACATTACTCCAGCCCGCTATCAAGACAAAGACAATGACACTGAATAAACCATCTGAAAAATGCAAAATAATGTGATAAATGTTAAAAAAAATGCTTTTTTTTTTATAACAAAATAATAACGCTAAAGTTACATGTAAAGATATGCTACAAGCTCTTTTTTTTTTTAATTATGATAATTAAGGTAGAATGAACAAAAATAAATTAACAGTAGAGTATGTCTTTCAATTTCTATGAATTTAGGGTGGGGTTAAGTATGGAAAATGCTACTTTTTTCCCACTATGGAAAAGTTGTTTTTAACCATTTAATTAAATGAATAACACAATCTTATAATGCTTCTCTAACACTAGATTTTTTTCTCACTTTCTTCCTCAACCATTCTCTCTCCCACATTTTGTTGCACATTTTATTTTATCAACAGAACAATTTTCAACCCCTCAATAATAATGATTGTCTTGTTAATAATGACAAGACTCTTCTAGATTTATATCAACCTCTTTTCAAATCTAATTTTTTATGTTGATTTCAATGGAGTTACTACTACATCCATCATATAAGAAAATCCTTTTTCTAGTTTTGGGACAAAACAAAACCCACAAAAATTGAAACACTAAGATCTTTCATTTGGGTTTCTTGCAAGCCATTACATAACTCTTGTTAATGACTTGGGATGTTAACATGTTTAGACCAAGAGTTTAAGATAGCACCAATTTTTATTTTGACAGCGAGATAATTTAGTACTATGGAATGCAGAAATTGGATAATAGAAGCAAACTACTTTTGTATCATTTTATAAATGTAATTTGTACCATTTTATTGCCATAATTGATAAGCAAATATTGGAAGAAAGACAACACGATGAAATGGAAAGGGGATAATGAAGATAGTGGGTAAAAGAGACGTGGGAGAGAGAATGGTTGGAGAAGAAAGTGAGAAAAAAAATCCAATGTTAGAAGAGCATGATAAGATTGTGTTCTACATTTAATCAAATGGTTAAAAAACAACTTTTCCATGATGGGAAAAAAGTAGTCTTTCCCATGCTAAATGACACCTCTCTTTAGTATGTTTACTTTCTATGAATGTTGTTATAAATCATTTTCCTTGTGCCACAAAATGATTTTTTGTGTGGTTCCTTTAACAAATCTCAAAGCAAGCCCTTGTTTTATCTCTTAAACCGGCAGCCAAAGCCTACAGCAATTATGCTTCCATCCCAAGAATCAATGCTTGCAATATTAATTTTCCTGCTTAAAACATGTGTTCAATCCGCTTATGATTTTTGTTACATATTTTAGAAAGGAACAAATCATGATGACAAAAGAAAGGCCTAATTTCAACAAGCAACATAATAATAGATCAGAATGAAGAAGGAAATACTACAAGCATTGCCTTCAATACCAAACGTTTAACTTACTTACAAGGAACACACATGAAATAAATGTTCAATGATAATTGGCGTACGTTACCCTTTTTTTAGACCTTAACTTTGCTTGGAGTAACCAAATTCATATCCAAAATATTATTATTTCATATGATTTTCCACATTTTCTGTTAATTTTCTATAATTATTCATTGATTTCTTCCTAATGCATAGCTTGCAAGTGTCACCAATCCCACGTAAATACCAATGTAAAAATTGAAGAATCTATATAATTGAGTTTATAATTGTAAATAAACAGAAAGTACCTCTGGAAAGTCTATATCATATTTTCTCATTCCAGAAGTTGTGAAGAAATTGAAAGTTTAAAACTCTAATCAATATGTCAACAAGAAGCTCATGGATAACTTTGAAATTCAGAGGTGTTGTTGATGTAGTTCGTGCTAGTAGATTCCAATCAAGCTATGGTGGACTCAAGAGGAACACTCCAATTGTGACAACAGCTAGGGTTGAAAGTAGGTATTGGAATAGGAATTCTGGTCTGCAATTCTTTAGCACCAAAAGCAACACTAGCACTAATGCAAATAGGTAGCTATACTCAAGGCCTCAAACTTAATTTAATTTCCATCTTCAAATAAACTTCATTATGAATGTTGATGCTAAATTTGTTTTCAACATGTACTTTATTAGAGTAAAGAATGATGAGATTCAACCTGAAGCCCCAGCTTCTAAATTTTTCGCCTTCTCTTCCTGGTATGAACTAACATCCCTTACTACTGTTATGATTAGAGGTTGCATTAGATTAACCAGGCAAACCATTTGAGAGTGACAACCAATTCTCTCCAAGGATATCTAAATATTATGTCCATGTTTGGACAAACAACTTAATTAAGGGCTTATAGCTTAAACACTTTAACTGCAAACTATGCAAAACATCTATCTATATATCTATTCTAACAAAAGTATTCCTCTAAATGAGTCGTAGCGAAATTACATACATTGGTTTCTCGTCATTATTTTCTCACATCTGCATAATCATGACGAACATGCAGGGTAAAATGGGTTTTGTGTTCGTTACTTTCTTTCGTGCTACCTTTCTGGAGTCAAAATTGGGGAAAACTTGAAAGAATAGAAGGTATATTAATAGCAATATGATATAGAAAGGGAGTGTATAAAAAGAGTAATGAGAATTACATTAGTATTTGATAACTCTGGTTAAAATGTGTGGATTCAGGAGAGGCAGAGATTGTGATTGAAGGGGTTGAAAAAGTGGCAGAAGTAGTAGAAAAAGTTGCAACCGTAGCAGAGAAGGTAAGTGAGGATTTAGCAGAGACGCTTCCTGAGGATGCGAAGCTAAAGAAAGTAGCAGCGGTTGTAGAAAGTGCATCAAAACAAGCTGTTCATGGTGCTCAAATAACAGAAGAATTCATACACAAGGTACTCTTACTCTATTATCATTATCACTATTAACATTTACCACTAATTATGATTATGTGATTAATTTTTGGTTTCTAATGGCTGATGTAATACACAACAGGTTGAAAAAGTAACTAATGACATGGAGGATTTAGAATCATTCGTTGAACCCTTGATTGACAAGATTGTGAAGAAAGAAACTCAAAAGAACTAATAACATTTGTACATTATTGTTTGGTTGTAATATAGTACTTGTGTTGTGTACGCGATCTGATCTGAGGGAATGTTCTGCTTTACCAAACAGAATTGAAATTATTTGTCCTTGTCCCTAATCATTGAAATTACATGTGAATATTAACTTTTAAATAATATGAATAATAATTGAAACGAATAAATTGTATAATTAAATTAATGGAATGAATGAATCGTAGTCACACAGATCGAAAAAGAGCAACAACAAAAAGGTAAATAGTTGTCACGATCCATGTAAATGTAAATGCGTGATTAACAAAAATAAAAAAACTCAAGAGTAACTCTCTACATCATCAAAGCGGCAGCGAAAACCACAACAGCAGCAGATCCGGTAACGGTGAATCTGTTCAAAGCGGCGCTGTTTGATGGTGCTTCAGCAGGAGGAGTGGAGATCGATGATGGAGTAACAGCAGGAGCGGCGGCGGGTGAACCAGAGGAAGCAGGAGGAGGAGATGGTGGAGAGTTGATGGCAGATGGTGAAGGAGATGGAGCGTTCTTCACAGGTGCGGGAGGAGATGCCACCGGTGAGTCAGCGGAAGGAGAGCTCGCAGGTGTCGCAACAGGGGATATGGTGGGAGATGAAGATGGAGATTGAGCGAAGGTAGAACTCACCAACAATGCAGCCACAAGCATCAATACAACTTTGTAGGAAGCCATTGTTTAGAAATTTGAAGAATGAGAATGAAAAATTAGGGTTTATGAAAAAAAGTATTGAAGCAGTGAAAAGATGAGGAAATAGGCGAGTTGTTGTGAAGAAAAGAATAGGGGTGCGAGGGTTCTTATAGAATTGTAACCGCGTGATGACGCGTTTCTAGACCGAGTCGTTTTGTGCCGTTGATATTTTTCAATCAATATCTATCTTTTTCTGAAACAAGGTGTATTTAGGAAAATCATAATCATCGTCCTATTTTGTAATTTGCAAAGAGAAAAATATTCACAAGAAAATATACTGGTCTATTAATTAAATGGTCTCAATATATTGGTTATAATTATAAGTAAATGCTCTCTATTTTGTATTATATTTTTAAAATTTTAATTTTCTAAATCCAACTGAATTATATTTCGAGAATTCATTAGGGTCGTGGTAGATATTAAGATCAGATACTATATTTATTTCTTTTTAACTGTCGTTTGAGTATAAATTGTCTGTTTCTATTTAACTTTCATTTTAATAGTTTAATAGTACAATTTGTCAATTATGTCTTTTATAATTACTTATATTTAGTCATTTTCAATAAAACTAATTAATGTTTCCCTAAAAATAAAAATAAAAAAACTAATTAATGTATTTTTTAAGGAAAAACTGATTGTTGTTGTATATTTGGAAAATTCAAGTTTATTTTTAAACAAAGTTTATTTTTTGTTATGTCAAATTTAAACTTTCATGAAACATAATTTTGTTAGCGATAATAATGGTTTCATGAAGAGTTAAAATTCTATAAATAAGATCAATCCCACCGTTAAAAATTTCAAGTGAAAAATAGAAGAACAATTCAGATGCAAAAAGTAAAAGACTCTATCAATTTGTTGGGGATAGGGAGAGTAACTAACCATTAGAGAAATATAGAAATATGTTATTAGAAACATAGTTTTAAAAACCGGACCGATCAGTCTGATCGTAAACCGGAGGGATGACCAGTTTGGTTCGCATATTGGATCGGTCATGTTATTGAACCGGTGCGAACCGATAAGAATCGGATAAACTCATTGAAAATCGGTGAACCGACGGTTTTTTGAGCGGACTGGTTTAAGGCCTTTTTTTAGAACAACTGTTTTATTACTTTATAATTAACGGGTTAATATGTTCTTATAACAATTGTTCTTATTAATTTTTTGGGTTAATATGTCTTTACCCCTGTAATTTGAGCGAGTTCCGGTTTAACCCTCTGTAAAAAAAAAGTTTAGATTCCAACCCTGTAAAATAAGATTCTTTGATTTTAGCCACTGACCAATGTGACTGTGTAGAATTGCTAACGTGGCGAATAGAGTGACTTGCTGACTGTGCATATCTGATTATGTGGCATGCTGATTGTATAATTAATTTTGTTTTTGATTTTTTAAAGGTACACATGGCATTTGTGCCTTTTTTTTAAAAAAAATAGAAAATTTGTAAAAATTAAAAAAAAAATCAGGATTTTTTTTATTGCCAAAAATATTTTCCAAATTTTTATATAATTTTGAAATATATATTTTTCAAAAATTTTTTTAAAATTTTGAAATATATATTTTCCAAAGTTTTTTAAATTTTCTCAACAAAAAAAAATTTGTAAAATATTTTTATTTTTAAAAATCTGGATACAAATTTAGGAAAATTTAGATTTTTTTTCGAAAATTTTACTCCATAAATTTTTTTACGATGTGTTACAGATTTGAGAATATTTTTTAATATTTAAATTTATTCTTATCTATTTGTTACATGTGTTATTTGTATTGAAAATTTGAGGCATTTTTTGAAAAGAAACAGCGAGCCCAAAAGAGGTAAAAGAGGTTGTATTTTATCTTCCGTCAAAAAAAAAAGGGAAATCTGTATTATTTTTTTATGACTAGGAACTTGTATTATCTCTTTCTTTCAATTTTGTTTATCTTGATAATATATTTTAAAGTAAATGTTTCTAATTTATTATTCTCATAATTAATATATATATACACACAAAATAGAATTAATTTAGGTGTTCTTGTCCAAAAAAAAAAAATTAATTTAGGTGTTTGATTAGATAATTATGACATAATCGATGGACTTCAATTTGAAGAACAAATTTGAGAAATCATCTTAATTATCTGATGATTTTTTCAACTTTTATTATTGTTATGATTTTTTGCATAGATTGAATCATCTTGTTTAATACAAAGATAAACACTTTATGAAGACTAGGTGGTATGTCCGAATTATCTGAGTCAATCTGATTCTTTCATGCGGTTCAACCAATGACTCAGTGGTTCAACCAATGATCCAGTGATCCATTATCCATACCGAGTCGATGTCTGGTCCCGTTTTTAAAACTATGATTAGAAAAATATAATATAGTCAAGTTTATTGAAAAGAGAGAGTGTGAAAAAAAATTAGAAATTTCTTTGGTGGGTTAAGATGACGTATAACAAGTAAAATAAAACTAAAAAATCCACTAATGTAATTTGGGTATATTATTTTGAAATGATATTTTTTATTTTGAAAAAGCAGAAATGACACTTAAAAAGAATGGGATAGAGTAATATTTGTGTGTTAATATCTTACTAACTGAATCAAATTTTTGTTGACTTTTTTTTGACAATTTTTTTTATAAAAAATAAATGATATTCATTTATTCAAATTGATAGAGTACATCGATACAAGCAAATTCACTAAAAACAGAAAGGATGAATATGCGAACAAACTCACAACATTCATGTTAATAGCATAAAACGACAAAGTAAAAAAGCCGACACATATGACTATGTTTAAGTTTCTGGAATACCCATATCTCTGGGTCTGCAACATTGATGACGCTAAAGTTATTAATTGAAGCTGATCTGACAACCTGAACTGAACAAATACCCGAACGAAACAAAAAAGACAAACAACGCCGCACAAAGACGACGAACAAAACAACGTCGTATTAAGACGACGAAATCACGAAAGAAAAACGAAATAGATGTGAAATCACTTATTTCAAGAAAAACAAGTTAGATGGGTGCTTTTGGGTCAAAAATTGACCCTAAATCATCCTTCTTTGGTAGGTGAAGAAGAAGAAACTAGGGTTTTGGCGACGACTCACAAGAGATAAGGGGAAGAGAGAAAAAAATGATTTTTGACAAAAAAAAAATCGTTGGCATATAATTTTAAATTGGAATCAAATCACATTAAACTTTAAAAATCAAATAAAAAAATAATAAAAGGAAATTAAAACTCAAAGGAAAAAAAAAGTAATAAGGTTGAGTTGGCGTGAAGAGGCAGCAAGCTGGGAGAGGGAATGAATGTGCGAACCCAACCTGGTAAAGTTGTCTTTGAATATTTCTATAGAAAAAATTGTCTTTGAATAATAGAGGACAGTTAGATGGATTTTATTTTATTTTTTGACAGTTATTTTTTTTTTGAGGTTGTTAACAAAATTATTATTGTGTTTTTCCCTTCAAATAAAAAAAGTTGTTATTGTGTTATTTTTTTAATATTCTTGTCGCGTCATTTTTCGGAGGTCAAAGCTATTTTCTTAGCTTTGACTCACTATTTTTTATTTCACGACTGAACTTTTAATTTTTTTCAAAAGAATGGGAAAAAGTTCTAAATTACCATATTTTGAAAGATTTAGGGTTCGGGGGTTAGTTATATTTGGGGAAGGTGTTAGCACCCTAAATATCCATAATATTATATGGAAACCTCTTGATTTTATTTATTTTTGTGCTATAACTTACTTGCTTTTAAAATGGAATTAAAGTGGTGATGATCAATTAAAAGGAAAAGAAGGTTTTTTATTTATTTGGAAGGACATGGTCCTTTGCCTACGTACCTGCGAGGGATCAAAACCTCGTAGTTCGGGGTAGAAATTGACGTTTGATTTGTTTTTGTGTTTTTTTTATTAATTTTAGAAAAGAGTTTTAAAATAAAAAGCCAAGTGGCAAATAAGCTTGTTTGTATTTTTTAATATTGAAATAAAAAAAAAAGACTCAAAGTAGAATTAAAGTTGATTGTAATTTGATTAAGAAAGAAAATAAAAATGGGAATCACTTGATTTAGAATCAAGGTTTGTTATGAAAATATTTTTGTAATTTTTGGTTATCTGGATGTTTTTTGTTGTTGTTAAATAATAAATGAAAATTAAACCAACGGAGCAATAAAAATAAAAGCGTGTGGATTTTTGTAGTGATCACCACAAAATCCCTAATCTAATTTTTTTGCATTTTTGGATATATATTTATATATAAAGCGGTAAAGAAATAAAAAGACACACGCACGCACACTTTTCTCATTTATATTGTTTACATTGAACCTAGATACATTCTAATTACTGGAAAATAAATGACGATAATTAAAATTCTAAATGATAATAATAAATAGAAATAAAATGAAACGCAAAAAATGTTAAAAAGAAATAAAATGCAAGAAAATAAAAGAAATAAAAGAAATGGACAACTGAAGGGACAAAATTACCGAATGAACAAAATTTCGAAGGGACTTTTCCGAAGGGATAGAAAAAGAGGGAGAAGAAAAGAATAGTTCGTCAAAGAAGAGAGAAAAACTTTTTGACAACTCAAGAGAAGTTTTTGGTGTCTTTTGAAGTGTGGAATGAGAGCTCTATTTATAAGTTCAAAGGTTGATGAATTTGAAAATTAGAGACCGCGTTTAATTAATGGACTTGATGATGATTGAACGCGTTCTGGTGAAATGGAAAAGAAAGTTTTGACTCTACCCTGATTATGGCGTGGCTTGGAGGAAAATAACATTTTGGACCCCTGGACACTTAATTTTGGACTCATTAAAAGAAGTATTTAAAAGGAAAAAATAAAATAACTAAAATAAAAACAAAATAAAAATTAAAAACTAATAAAAGTTGAAAATTAAATAAATTAAAAAACTAAAGATTAAAAAAAAATTAAATAAAAGGGGGCCTGAAACCGGAGCAAAATTGAGATATTTTAAAATACCTCTGCCGAATTTTCTTTTGAAAAGTCAAAGGCTATTCAGGGTGAGACGACGTATGAATGTAGGATGTTAGGTCAAAAATTGGAGTATAACAATTCTGTATTTCAAACAACCACTAGTAATGATGCTAAATTATACTCATAACAAAATTTTATATGGACTGACCCTACACAAAAATTGTTAGTACCTAAAAGTTTGAACATTAGACTTGAATAAAATATAAGTTAACGTATTAAAAATGTACTATAAAAAACCAATAGAAATTGGGTCTAAGGAAAATAAAAGTGAGCAAATTCTCAAAATGTGGCGAACAAAGTTCAAAATATGGATGAGAGAGATACTAATGCACTCAGCACTATGCAATTTAAATGTGCTGGCGATTGGTTCAACGACTGGAATGTTTGTCTTCATGATGTTAATATGGACGGACCCTTCTTGTTTAGGTGCATTCCCACACACAAATATCTCGGTTTTCACAATTAACATTAGATTGCGTCTCCATTGACCTTACTTTCCCATTTTGCCCATGCTTTATTTACATCTCCTTCTTCACATTTCACTCAGAAACATCAAAAACGTTCTTGACTCTTTTCCTTCCCGCTAAAACTTTCTCCATTCTCACCCATCCAAAATCATCATCATCTCCAGCGATTCTCACGTTTTTGAAGTTTTTGTGTTCGGTTGTGGTTAAAGGTAACACCTTTCCTGTAGTTTATCAAGTTTTTGTGTTCGTATTCACCCTTTTTTGTCCGTATTTTTGTTTTAAGTTTTGATCATTTTGTTTATTTTGTACACATATCATTCAAGGATCAATTTAATATTTGATTAAACAATTCAGAGACTTATTTGATGGTTTTAAATATAATGCATGGATCTATTTGATAGATAGAGCAATAATTCAGGGACTAATTTGATGGAAATAATATTACATAAAGGTTACATTCCTCAATCATCTTCAACCTCTTTTCTCACATCACCATTAAACTTGGAGCTTGAAGATGAAACTTGACTTTCATAACTGTTTTTTCCCATATTCTCACCTCCCATCATTTCAGATTCAATTTCAATACTTTTGCTTCAAGTTTTTTTTGATGATTTTGACTTTCAGATTCAATGCGAAAAAATTAGGGTTTGTAGATTGCTAATTGTGTAATTAGGGTTACAATTTTATACAATTAGGGAAGAAAGAGCCGTTGGGGAAGAAAATAGTCGTTTGGGAAGAAAGCCAATATATTTTCTGCAAATAAATCAATTTAGTCCGTTGAAATGTTTGTTTTTATCGGCCAAATTAGTCCCTGCCTACGTCGCATCTAACATGTGAGAGGTTAACGACCACGTCAGCCCCGTTAACGCTTCGTTTGAACAGAAGGACTAACTTGATTGACATTTAACAAATTAAGGGATTAAATTGATATTTCACATAATTGAGGGATGAATTTGGCCGACCCATGAAAATTCAAGGATGAACTTGATGATTCACTCAATTATCAAACAAAACCGAATTTTACTTAGTTGGAAGGAAATTGCGGGCGTTTTATCTTTTATGCAGTTAAACGTGAATATTACTTCTTCCGTTTTGAAATGAGTTTCACTTTAGCCAAAAAAAATTGTTACAAAATGAATGTCACTTTACATTTCCAATACAACTTTAATTTATTTTTTCCAACTTAACCCTCAATAAATACTCCAACTTTTCTCTCATGCAATTTTCAATGCAACTTTAAGTTTGTCTTTTTTCTCATTATGTAAGGGCAATTGATAAGTGTTAGAAAACAGTTAAATAGAATACACAATTTAGGCACTTTGATTACTTGGTTTGCAAGTTATCTAGTGAAAAGCTCACAAATATTGAAGAATCATCCATTTATGCTTTTTAAATCTAATATCAACTTTCGTGTAGGAAAATGCATGTCTGGACACTTAAGAACCAAGAAAACTTGAAGAAATACAAAGGCACAACTCGCCATGGCGTGTGGAAGGCGAGAAATCTCGCCATGGCGTGTGGAAGACGAGAAATCTCGCCATGGCAAGTAAAAGGCGAGCAACTCCAGAGAGCAGAAGACCAGAGTTCGCCATGGCAAACAAATCTACTCGCAAGGCGAGCTAAGGCGGCCAAAACTCCTCAAAGCTGACGTGGCACAAATCCACTGATGAAGAAACCTCAACTCGCCATGGCGAATGAGTTTACTCGCGAGGCGAGTTGAGTCAGAACATTATTCTATAAAAGCCAGTTGGTCATTTCATTTGAGGAGGGGATCATATCATATCAAAGATTGTTACTAGGACACTTTAGGGAGAGAAAACAGGGGAAAATCAGAGAGACCCTAAGGAGCAAGGAGCACAAGGATTGAATGGATTCACAAGATCATTGAGACATCATGGCTTGCTTCCATTCCATCTCTTCTTTTCTCCTTGTAAGGTTACCATGACAATGAGCAGTTAAACTCTTTTTGTTGGGATTAAATGTAATCAACTCTATTAGTATGTATTCCCTTTGATTATGATGTTGTTTGATTTTAATTATCTTATGATGTTGAGGTTATTCTTGTTTTCCATTACAATCTTATGGGTTTGAATTGTTATTGAAAAATACCTTTTGAATCTAGGTTAGAGTAATCTTCTATCAAAGCTTTTGTTCTAGACATGGAATTTAGGTTTTGATAATCACTTTGAATATTGGAACCCAAAGCTTTTGTATCGTTTAATAGTTTGGAAAATCAACTATACAACGATATAATCGACTATTGTAAAGTTTAATAGTTTGGAAAATCGACAATTAAACGACCCAATAGAAATCACGACATCATTTGAACACGAATGATGTTGTTGAGCAATATGTGATAATATCAATTGATAATTAGAATCCGCAACACTAATCCGAGAATACGTATATGTAGGTTGATAAAGTTTAATCCCAATATAATCATTTTCGTGTTAACTCTCAAATCTTTTATAACTTCATAGTTTTCTAGTTTATGAAACAAAACTTATTACCAGTCCATTACTCAGAACGATATAGATTGTTGAACGGCTTAGAATATCGCATCAGTTCCTGTGGAGACGATAACATAAATACTTATTTTTGATACTACATCAGCAATTTAGTGAAAGTATTATGATGTCTAATGATTATTTCATTCCATTTCTTAATATGTGTGCCAAAACCTTAAACGATACTCATTGTGAAACGGATGGAGTAACTCTGTTTTTGTTGGTTAAATAGATATCATGTACAATTCAAAGCAATAATCGACTAATTATTGCATAGAATTAACAAAGAATAAAATGTATCACTTATTATTAAAAGGCTAAAGTGCACTTTTCCCCCTTAAGTTTTAAAATGTTGCGATTTTGGTCCCCTAAGATTTAGCCAATTTGCAACTTTGATCCTTTTGATAAATTTTGACCAAATCAACGCTTATTTGGCATGCCACGTGTGTAATTAACCATTTAAAAAAATAAAAATGTCAAGTGTTAAATTGTTGAACTAAAAAAAAATGAAAAAAAAAATGAAAAGGAAAGGAAAGGAAGAAGGAGAGGCACGTGAGAGAATTCATGCTGCTCATTATACAAGTTTCATATGATCCAAACAAAATTCTCCTTCTTCAGCATCCTTTCCAGCCACCCACCATTGTGATTTCGGCCACCCTTTAACAAACCAAACACATATTTTTCATCTTCTCTTCATTTTCTATGCCCTCCTCAGATTTATTTTTAGATCGGAGATATTTTTTAAGTTTCAAAACCGCCACCTTCAATGTTAGATCTTGATCACCACAAAAGGTTTTTCAGCAAACCACCACCATATAAGTACTCTCATTCACATCCCATGCAAAAACCACAAAAAAATCATGATTGGATGACCTTGCTCCGACGACCACTGCGCCGGAAAATGAGGAGCACATCAATTCATAACATTGAACTGAATTGGATCGTAAAAATGATGTTTTTGGTGGATTTATTTTATGGGGTTCTGGTATCACTTGGATTATGACAGAAAGAGGCTAAGGATCTTATTCTTAGGTCATGAAATTGCTTGTAGAGTTTGGAAAGATTACTATGCCCAGGTAGATGCAGTGGTATACTTGGTTGATGTTTATGACAAGGAAAGATTTGCTAAGTCATAGGGGGTCGAAATTGCAACTTTTTGAAACTTAGAGGGGGAAAAGTGAACTTTAACCTTATTAAAATAATAAACAGTAGATTACAGAGAATAGTTTAGTGAATGAATTGTCGTCACACGGATCGAAACAGAGCAACAACAAAAATGAGGTGAAGAGTTCACGATCCATGTAAATTCGTGATTAAGAAAACAAAAAAAAAAACAAAAACTCTGCGAAAATTCTCTACATCATCAAAGTTGCAGCAAAAACAATAGCAGCCGATCCGAGGACAGTTAATCTGTTCAAAGCGGCGCCGTTTTCAGAAGGTGATTGTGCTTTAGAAGGAGGAGTGGAGATCGACGATGGAGTGACAACAGGAGCAGCGGTGGGAGAGCCTGAAGAAGCATGTGGAGGAGATGGTGGAGAGTTGTCGGCGGATGGTGAAGGAGATGGAGAGGTCTTCACAGGTACGGGAGGAGATGCCGTAGGTGATTTGGCTGAAGGGGAAATCGCAGGTGTTGCAACAGGGAATATCATGGGAGATTATGAAGGAGATTGAGCAATGGTGGAACTCACCAATAGTGTAGCCACAAGCATCAACACAACTTTGTAGGAAGCCATCGTAGAAATTTGAAAAAGGAGAATGAAAAATTAGGGTTTATAAGAAGTTTTGATGAAGTAGTTAGTAGAAGAATTGAGAAAGTAGATTGTTTGTGACTGTTGTGGAAAAGGGATTAGGGTTGGGTTGGAAGAGTATTTAAAAAAGCTTAGTCACAGGAAGACGCGTTTCTGCGCTAATTTGTATACTGCCGTGGTGATCTTTTTTGATCTGTTACAATTTTTTTTAGGGTGATTTATTACAATTGTTGTATTTTTTTTTCTTCCTTTTTTTTTTTTTAAAGATTATTTGAAATTATTATCGGCTGTATCATGAAATCATTCTTAATCATCGTTGTATGGAGCTGTAATATTGGTCTATCATTATGTATCAAATCGGTAATACATAACAATATATAAAGACATGATAGCTAGCTCGAGATGTGGTTATTTGAGGTAAAACATGATCGACCTTATTTGTCTGTCCTGAATAAACTCGACACGAGAGCTTTTTTTTAAAAAAAAAATCTATAGTGTATACAAACCCGCATAACAACCCCAAATTCTATAATATCTATTTTTCTCTCAAAATAATCAACAACTTTCTACAAAACAACCTTGAAGTCAACATTCACTAACCGTAATTCATTGATCTACATAATAACATGATATAGTCCTAATGCCTCCTCTACTTCCATTCACCACACAAGCACGGATGTTGTCATAGATACACAAACCAATATCCACTCTATTACGGGAGACCAAGAAAGACGCATCAACATTGCATTTAAACCTCCTAAATACTGGATGTTTCCACCCTAGCAACGAAGATGACGCAAGGGGTTGCTGCATCCCTTGCACATGAAATGGTTGATGTGAACATAACCAACAACATTATTCCCTTGCTTGAGATTTGCCAACCTCCGGTGGTTGACAGCGACGTTATTCCCTTGCTTCTGATTCGCCAACCTCCAGTGGTTGAGCACTCACTCTAAAATTTGGTTGCTTAACTCCACCACTTGTTGCCAAAGCCTCATGGTTCAGTGTTTCTAAAAGCATCCACAAGGGAGACCCTCAACCTTGAGTTTTTAAACGGGTACCACATGGACACATCATTTTTTTATAATTTTTTAATAGGCTTAATAACAATTTTAGTCCCCTATGTTTCAAGAAGTTGCGATTTTGGGCCCTTAACAAAATAAAATACAAAACTGCACCCTAAGTATTGTCCATTTTGCAGTTTTGACCCCAGACCAATTGTGACCAAGTCGACACCCAGGATTTAGAATCATTCATTGAGCTTTAACGAGTAATTGACAAGATTGTGAATAAAGAAATATCAAATGTACTGATTCCAAAATAAAATCACCTTTGTTGTGTGTCATCGTTTGTTTGTATTACTATTGAAATATGATGCACATTTATAGATATTTGTAGAATACATGAGCAATTTGTAGAATAATTAATTACTTGTTATAGAATGATGATCATGTCTAGATTTTTTTATAGCTTAGTAGTTCGTAGAAAGTTCTAGAATATACCTCCTATAAATAGACAAACTTATGTACAATTGTGTTCAAGCTGGAGATGCAGTGACAATAATTTTGAGGGATTCACCACACTAAATATCCTCTCATACATGTGTTGCCTTTTATCTTATGTTACTAACCTTCCACTACTAGTTCCTATTATATTTTATAACAGTGCTATCAGAGCCGGCATTCAGTCATTCACTATGTGTGGCAAAATATGTCCTTGCCACCAACTCTATTTTAAACCATCTTTTCAATAATATGACCCATATACTATCCTACTAATCAAGAAAATGAGGTCATTAACTCAAACACAAATGAATACATGTATACACACATCCGACTTTGTTTGACTTCAAACCCAAAACTAGAAAGAAGAGAGATGAGTTCAAGTAGCCTACCAGTCCGACTCTCATAAGTTAAAGTTCAACTAATTTATAAAGACGGGGCATATGAGACTCCAATTTAGATAGAGCACACAAGCTCATGCGATAAATATGAAGGCATGTGGCCTCAAAAGCTCAACTTGAGTACAAGCTTAGGAAGACAAACGCAACTATTGGATCAAGAGTAAGTCCCTATCTAAATTTTGTTACATAAGCTATAAGGAGAATCACAAGCAACTACAAAGTAAGAGCGGTCTTTATCAAAAATCTCCGTTTGTAAAGGTGATTCATATGCAACTAAACAACAAAAGTGGTCCTTGTTATGAGCCTCTAATAAGACAAACAAGAAAGAACACAAGCAAAATTAAAGAGCAAGAATGATATCCGTCGGACGTCATCAACATGGCCGACAAGGACACTAATAAAAATATGGGAAATGATACATAGACCACCTTAGTGTGACAAGAGATGTCACAAAACAGTATCATGGTGGAGGTGATGTTGGAGTAAGCCCTAATAGCCAATCTATATTGATTGGGTTTGGCTTTGTATCATGATATTGATATAAATATATATTGTGAATATATAAATAATAAGGCATTTCTTTATTGATTTTGTTTTGTTT
>Ga0315914_1001036_pt1 | contig 39741 bp, 20 predicted proteins | sample MpolenodulesMG_FD_203920 | JGI IMG/M metagenome (GOLD analysis project Ga0315914, IMG submission 203920) | Medicago polymorpha root nodule microbial communities from Los Angeles, California, United States - elongated nodules | ecosystem: Host-associated > Plants > Roots > Nodule | place: USA...
CATAATCGAGTTTACAAATAGCATAATCAATGAAATAATTAAAACATACATGAACTGAGTAAAGGATGATGAAATCGCCCTTCAAGCAGTCTTCAGGTTTCAAAATCGCACTTTTGCTCTCTAGAATCGTAACCCTTGTTTCTGGCACTGACTTCTGGTTAAATAGGAAATATTTTCTGATCCAAAAATCGCGTCACGCCTGTGTCCAATCGTGTTACGATTTTATAACAACCTAGAGTCCTTCGAGATCCTTCTTCACAATCGTGACACGCCTCCCGCAATCGTGTCACGTTTTGTTGCTTCAAGCTCTTGGTTGTTTTCTCGCTTTTTAACGCCTCTGGACCATTCATATTGCCTTGAACTCTGTCAAAATAAGTCTTAAAAATTACGTAATGACAGCATGTCATCATCGGCACCACTAAAACCTTGAGTATGCCTAGCCAATGCTCCCAAATCAACATTTTTCGCAATCGGTGACTTTCTCATGCAAGACTTGAAGATCGAATGACGGGAATCCTCGTCAGGTAGAGGAATATAGATCAACTGATCTAGACGGCTTGGCCGAAGAAGTGCTGGATCAATGATGTCAGGTCTGTTAGTTGCCCCAATAATGAATACAGTCTTTTTGGCAGACATGCCATCCATTTCTGTCAGAAGTTGATTTAGAACTCTATCAGCGGCGCCACCAGCATCCCCAACACTGCTCCCTCTCTACAAGAACAACACAATGATTATATACAAATACAAGCTGAAAATAAGAAATCAAAGAGATACGTGCAATCACAAAGATACTAAAAAACATCAAGGGCCCATTTGGATTGTTTTATTTGACCTTATCTACTTGTCATAATCACTTGTGAGATTGTTTTGAAGAGCTTATGACATGTCAATAACCTCTCTAGAATAGCCTATATGGAAACAATTTGGATTTATTTTTATTGACCTTATCTACTTGGCGTAAGCACTTGTGAAATTGTTTGGAAGAGCTGACATGTCAATGACCTCTAGAATAGCCTATATGGAAGCAGATTGGATTTCTTTTTATCTTGATGTAGAAAAAGCTTATATGCAAGCGTTTGATTAAGTTGTTTATCCAAACAGGGATCAATTTGACATCCTCATTTTTTTTTTCTTTTTTAGAAGAGTACAAGCAATAATAACATGATCTCAAAAAAAAATATACCTCACTTGAGTATCAACTATGGTTAAACCATAATATAATAGCAATCCATGAGTTTATAGTAACAAGATACCAACCTGAGTGGCAATGGAATCAAGCTCATCAAAAAAGAGGACACATGGAGCTGATTGTCTAGCCTTGTCAAAAATTTCCCTAACATTGGCTTCACTCTCACCAAACCACGTTGTAAGTAATTCTGGGCCTTTTATACTTATGAAGTTAGCTTGACATTCATTAGCAATTGCTTTGGCTAACAAAGTTTTTCCACATCCCGGAGGACCATAGAAGAGAACTCCTTTTGATGGTGACATCCCAAACTTCTCAAACTTTTCCGAGTGCTCAACCGGATATTGAACAGTCTGTGTACACATAAACCAAAATCAGAAACAGATAAAATTGGTAAGGAAATAAGGTGTAATTAAGTACTAGGAAAGATTTATGACCTCTTGCAGTTCACGCTTGACATTCGCAAGGCCTCCGATGTCCTCCCAGCTGACATTAGGCACCTCAACAACCTGTTAATACAGACATTCGTAAGAAAACAGACAGCAAGAAAGGAATGACTCATTGACTGATCAAGTAATCTACTAATGATTTCTAAATATAGGACAACAACAACCAACAACCAAGCCTTATCCCACTAAGTGGGGTCGGCTAAAAATATAGGAGTCGTAAAAAAAACTAACAGTTTCGCTCATTTGTAACTGCCATGGAATTTAGTATTTCAGCATCAATAGTCTCATCCTATAAGTCAATGACGTCCATCTTCTCCCTAATGCATTGCAAAGCAGCTTCAGTGCAAAGAGCAGCAAGGTCAGCACCAACATACCCATGAGTATTTTTTGAAATTCTCTCCAAATCAACCTACAGAGTAAAATCGTAAATGAGCAACTGAAAATTTGAGGAAATTGAAAAACCTTATTAATACCGCAACTATCATAAATAGTAGTGAATTTGACTAATGAACGGAACCATGACCACAACCATAAAAAAGAAAATACAGAACAAAATAGACCAACATATGTGAAAGTTAAGTAATATGTAATGCCCAACTTACATCATCAGAGAGCTTCATGTTTTTGGTATGTATGCGAAGGACTTCAAGTCGCCCAATTTCATCTGGAACACCAATATCGATTTCCCTATCAAATCTACCAAACCTTCTCAATGCCGGGTCAATGCTATTGGGGCGATTAGTGGCCCCCATGACAATAACATGAGCACGAGATTTTAGCCCATCCATAAGAGTCAGAAGTTGTGAAACAATCCTTCTTTCTACTTCACCATTTGTCTTGTCCCGCTTGGGTGCAATAGAATCAATTTCATCAATAAAGATGATGGAAGGTGCATTCTTTTCTGCTTCTTCAAACGCTTTCCTAAGATTGCTTTCACTCTCTCCAGCCATTTTGGACATAATCTCTGGTCCATTAATACAAAAAAGAAAGCTCCAGTTTCATTAGCAATAGCTCTTGCTATTAATGTCTTCCCGGTACCTGGGGGTCCAAAAAGCAAAATTCCTTTAGGTGCTTTCGCACCAATTGACTTAAAAAGTTGAGGATGCCTCAATGGAAGCTCGACCAACTCGCAAATCTGTGCCATTTGCTTCCAAACACCACCCACGTCATCATAACCAACTTCATCAAGCCTTTCTTCATCCTCTCTTTTCACAGGTTCCCCCTCACAGAAGACCTCAGTGTTTGGAGCAACCACACAGTACTCACCAGGATCAGTTTCAATGACCTTAAACACTACACTTCTCATCCCTCCCCGCACAAGAAATAGATCTCCTTTTCTGACGGGACGATAAGCCTCCACGAAATAGACTGTAAATTATATACATTAAAAAAGTTAGACTTGTGCAAAGATTAACATATACATATAACATATTCAAACATGTAAAATCATAATGCCTCTAAGAAACTAAAGATTAAAGATTAGACAAAGCTAGCAAAACCAAGTGATCAAAATCCACTATGAAAGGTGGGAACTTACGTTTCAAGAATGCATCAAAGAGATCTCCAGTGAGACCTTCAATTGTATCATCAATAGGCAGAATGTGCACACGTTTCCCATACTTGACATCAGGACAATGGTGCACAGACACAACATCTCCAAGCCGAACTCGCAAATTCGACCTCACAACTTTGTTCATCCTAACCCTAGGCTCTTCACAAGTATCATCAGCAAGAGCAATGCAAACAGTATCCTTCCTTTTCTTTCCCTGCAACACAACATAAACCACATTAACAAACTCAACTCACCAGCCAACAAGCCCAACAGATATATTCCGGTGAACATTCAATTTGGTCATTAAACCTAAACCAGCAGACAATCTTCTTACGATCATCACAATACATGGCGACAATAGATGGAATGATTGGTAAATTCATTTGTATAATGACTTACAAAAACAACACCACCTCATCTCTTTTTTGAGTTCAAGTGGATTCATTACCTTTGAAATTACAAGATTTAATATTAAAATTAGAAGAGAGAAGACATTTACCCTATGTTTGGTTATAAAATGAAGTTGAGAAGAGAGAAAGAAATATATGAGAAATATAGTAGATTCAAAGTATTGGTTACTTTAAAAGAAATAGAAGAGAGAGATGTGTTTGACTTTTCAAAAGTAAATTAAATGTTGATTTAATTTTTATCTGAATGTAACTTGGATATTATTTTAGAATTTTTCTATTGCTAGATATTATTTTAGTTTTTCATTTACTAAATTAATTCATTATTATCTTTGTAATTAATAATTGAAGTTTAGAATTTATCAATAAATTAAATTAGGAAAATATCAACGAGCGTCCGAGACACTTAAGAACCTTATAAATTGTATTTTTTTTAATGAAAATCAGTGTATTTAATGAATTGAAAAAGATGTGGACACAACGTCATGGATGTGGATAAAAATTCTAGAAAAGCTCGGGAGTCACGCCAGGAAACTAAGTTTCCCCATGAGGAATGCCTCATCCGCTGTGAAGCCCGGGTACGAGATACGATACGGATACGATACTACACTGATACCCCGATACGGAAAAATTTCAAAAATCAAGATACGATACGGCTGAGATACGTTAATAAAAAAAATTATATAATTAAATGTACAATATAATTATAACCATTTTTTTAATATGCAAATGTATTAACAAACAAAAGAAACCAGTCATAGGCTTGTAGCACATCAACATAAATATAAATAATATTGACGATTATGAGAGTGGTGATTAGTCAATTACATACACAATATATCCCAAAAAGAGCACCATCAGTGCTATACTATATCAATTAGTGCTATACTTTATCGATCCAAAAAAGAAGTGCTATTTCCAGAAAAGAACACATCAGTACTCAAGAGTTAAGTTATTTTAGTTAACATTAATTGGAAAATATTGGGGCAAGTATCGGTGCATGATAATTATCGGATACTCTCCTATACGTATCTGGAAGTATCAGATAATTATTTTTTAAAAAAATAAAATTTAATCTTCGGATACTCTCATGATACGTAACGGGAAGTATTGGGCAGGTATCGGTGCAGGATACACAGGGGATACGATACGTCATCTATTTTGAAGTATCGGGGCTTCACAGCTCACCCGTCAGCTATTAAATACATGTTTTTAGCGGTGCCATACTACAATATTCCACCTTTGGAGTAGTATGTCTATCTAATGTCTAGCAAAATTTGTTTCATGTTGAACACTTGATATACAATCAGTGGTGTTCACAATACAAATCGGATACAGACTCTTAAGACTCTAGAATTTCTAAGATATGAACTATGATAAGAAATTCTAAGTGAACATTCGATGCAGAACAATTTCAGCAGAGCTTTGGCACTTGTAAATTGTTGTATATGAGCCTTGCCATTCTCTAAGTCTTCACTCCTTTATATAGAGGTGTGAAAGAGACGTTGCAAATTGCCCGCACATCAAAAAGAGTCGTTTGAAGCTTGATCAAATCACCAACGATCTTTTGCCTGATTTGGTTGTTGTCCTAAGAAGGATCAATTTCAAATCCATTCCAAATCTGGAGGAACACTGGTGCAGGCATAGTTGTTGTTCTTGTCCTATTGCAGACACTAATCAGAGTAGTGGAGATAGTGGTTGTACACTTCGTACAATTGTCCTTTTTCAACTCTCTCCAACGAAAAAACATCCAATGCCTTCAAATCCATTTGAATTAGTCGTTGCTTCATTCTTTCAGTCTTCTGCAACGCTAGGAGTGATTAAATCATTTGAACAACCTTTGATGCTTCAATTCTCTCAGCTTCTGATGATCTTCAGCTCCTAATGATGTCAGCTTCTGGTGATGTTGCTTCTGATGAGGTGCTTCTGATGACGTCAGCACTTCAGGAGCACTTTGTCTTCAGAACCTCTTTTCTTCAGATGCTTCAAGCTTCCTACCTATTGATTCCATTGCTCTCATTTGTTCTTCCAGAACCTATGCTTTAAAAAGAGACACTAAACTTTTGTCTATGGTCCTGGACACTTGAACAAATATTAGCATATCCAATTGACAATTTTTAATACCTTGTTATCATCAAAACTCAAAGGGTAATGTTAAACACATTTTGTTCCAATAAACTATGTTTGTGTTCATCGACCGTTTACTGCTTGAACCACATCCTCGAACACGGGTTCAAAATAAACTACTATTGGACATGAGGGCTTCTAATGAATACCTCACATAATGATTAGAACGATCATGCTTAGACCCCCTCGTAAAACAACACAAAACATTTGCTCCCAAACAAACGAGGCAAATGGTTGGGGGAGGAAGGGCAACATCTTTAAGTCAAACAATGATTTAAAGAAGCAAGTCGTGTGCTCGACAATTACCTGTTTTAAGCCATTGGAACGATCTAAGTTATCACTTCATAACAAAGCAATGACTACGAGGGTGTGGGCATTAACCTTGGCCTATCAGATCCATTTTTGATTCAAAATGCTCGGTTATACAAATTAACCCTACAAGCATACATTTAGTCAAAAGGAAAACTCCTAAGTATCACTGCGAGCATACAAACTTAATTAAACCTAAAACTACGGGGATAACGATTCTAGAACTCTATCCTTTGACAAGTCTAGTCAACATAAAGGGTATCATTTCTACAATGATACGACTCTACAAATTCATGTGGGTTTGCCTTACAACGGGAACAACAATAAAAAATTCGGCAAAACCACGCCACTCTTTGAGAAGAGAGAACATTATCTTCTCGCCACGCTTTCCACAAAAGCATAAACTTAAAAACAACTCTCCCACTCGGAGCATAATACAAATCCTCTTCAGATTATAATCGAATTCTAAGTATCACAAACGATCTTCTTCAGATCTTTTCTAACACATCTAGTTTGACATCCTCTTTTCACTCGTCATCATTTGAAGTCATCACTTCTAATGCTTCAAACTGTAGACTTAGGGGGGCTTATGTTCTGGACTAGCTAAAAACCTAGCCCGCGCAAATTAGACTCAATTACTCAAAAGCCCAACAAGCAAAAGCCTACCATCAACCATCAGATACTCTCTGTCTCAATGAAGACACATAATGACATGACGAGCCATAATGGCTATCATGGAGGACATTCATGAGGACATTCATAACAGCTCTTCCACCATTGCTCCATAGCGATGTCCTTGACCCTCTATAAAGAGCTCTTGACAAGCTCACGAGGTATGTATCTCTCTATGCTTCATTACACTCTGGATCATATATTGATTCGGACGTCGGAGCACCTTTATGTACAACACCGTCTTCTCCTCAACAGAGTTGCGGCCAACACATCCTTGGAGCACCATCAACAATGATCGAAGCACCTACTTCCTTTAATCCACCACCACTATGAGTATCCCTATTCTCCTCGGATAAATTTCTTCTGATTGTTCTAAAGAGATAATTTGAATTATTTTTGAAGATAGAGAACCATCCATTCAATTCAATAACATAATGGGAATGAGTGATTGGTCAATTCATTTGTATAATAACTTACAAATCCAACAGCACCTCATCTAAGCTTGAGGAATGCTTCGGCCGCCAGCCAATTAAATACACACGCTTTTAGTCCCATCCTACAACATTCCACCTTTGAAGTTCAAAATTGAAAGCGAAGTATGTTGGAAATGGAAGCAAAACAAATGAAAGCTTAATTTTATATTAACCCCTCATCTAAATTCCACATATAAAAAATGCAAGCATCTTACCAAAATATCACGCTGTTCATATCAATAATTAAATTAAACATATACTATACATCTTCCACAACTCATGTCACAATCGAATCATCCAAGACCAATTTCTATTCAAAAAAATACCAATCATCTATACGAATTAAAAAACTAACAACATGATCAATCCCTCCTAGATAATTTAATCTCTTATCATATCATAATGACTTGTTATTTCAATTTAATTTAGTCATTAAGAAAATCAAACTAAAAAAAAAGTGTCCTAAGAAATCATCGAGGACCCAATGAAAAAGACATGTCAGGCAATTTCATGTTGTCAGACCAATTCTTTGATTTCAAATAAAGCGTCGAGATTTTCCCTGCAACGCGTCCCATATTAGGCCTCTTATCTGGATCCACGTGTACACAATCCAACGCTACACGTGTCAGCTTCTCAGCAACATCCACTGGAAACGAATCTTTCAACCTTCTATCCACCCACATTCTCAGCTTCCCTGCCACACCACCGTCGCCGCCTTCTCTGCCGCCGTCCACGGCGGCGACGGCCTCCTTAGCTGACTCAATTATCGAAATTCTCACAAATTCACGCCTCTTGTCATCAAACCTAAACTTCAACGGTTCCTCACCAGACAAAAGCTCCAACATCACCACTCCAAATGCATATACATCAGTCTTCTGCGTCGCGACGCCGGTGGCTTGAAACTCCGGCGACATATAACCTCTCACACCTTCAAATTCCTTCGATCTAACCGATCTATCTTCTTCCTCAGTGATTTCTCCTAAATTTTTTGAATCAATTTCAACGGCTTCACCGCATAACTGTGCAGCACCGAAATGACAAACCCTAGCATTGAATTCCGGTTCAGTAACAACAATCGCACTACTCTTGATATGATTATGAACAAAATTAAAATTCAAACCAGTTTTATTATGAATATAATCAATTCCATGAGCAAGATCCGTCGCAACTTGCATTCTCGAAATCCACGTCGAAAGAACAGTGTAATGAACGTTTCTTGAATTTCGTAAACAATGAGAAAGATTCGCACCGTTAACGAATTCGTAAACAAGGTAGATATGTTCACCGGAGATTGAAACTCCGAGGAGTTTCACGATGCTGACGTGGTGGCTGCGACAGATGGTGGAGAGAAGCTCTTGGAGCTGTTGGGTTTGAAGTTTGCGACGGAATTTGCGTTGGAAGATGATGACGTCAGCGTTACGTAAGGTGCATCGCCAGCATGGTGTAGAGGAAGAGTAGCGTTTGGAGAGGAAGTTGTTTGTGGCGGAACAGATTTCGGAGAAGTCGTAGATGTTTGGGTTTTCTGGGAGTGTGTTCCGAAGAGAGGTTAAGGATGTTCTGCTTGAGATTGATGTGTCGGTTGAGAGATGGAACCCGGTAGAACCGGTTGAACCGGCGTATGAGGTTGAAGGGTTGTCGGAGAATGATGATGTTTTTGTTTTAGTGGTTGCACGTGTGGTTGTGGTACTTGCACGTGTGGGTTTAGGCGATGATGATGATGATGGTGTTGTGGGTGTTTGGGTGGTGCGTTTGGAGCGTGGAGTTGTTGATTTTGGGGTGGAGGCGTTGATGGCCATTTTGGTTTTGCACATAGGAAAATGAATGAAGAGTTGAATATGGGTTTTGAAGGGGGTTTGATTTTGTATTGGTGAGTGTGAATGGTGAGGATTGTGAGAGGGTCAATATTGGAGTTTGATGATTCAATGATGTTGATTGAAGTGAGAAAGAAAAAAAAAAAGTAAAAGTAGTGGTTGGTTAGTAAAGTGGATTGGTGTGGTGTATGTAGCCTGTCAAAATTCATTCTTTGATTAACAATAAATAATAAAGGCTCCGTCCCAAATTATACGAATTTGTAGGCATTTCACTCGTATTAAGAAATGCAATTAATATTGTGTGGGAAAGAGATATTATTACAAAAGATAAATGAAAGAAATGGAAAGAAGAGAAAGTAATAAATAGTTAAAGTTGTAATAGAAAAAGTAACATTAATGTTGCATTGGTATTGTAAAACGACATATAATCTGAGACAAATTTTTTCCCCTAAAGCAACATACAATTTGAGACGGAGGAGTATAATAGTAGTTTTATTTGCGGCCTTATCTAACACAATGGAGAAATTGGTTTTGTCATACTTAGCACTCAATTGCAGCTTTTACTTGTAGTTGGCGCAAGTTGCAACCATCCGCATCCTACCTTGGTTAGTAAGGTTGACTTTATAGGCTTTCAATAGTACAAACATAAAGTTTGTCGGCTGACTTTTTTTCAAATAGTTATGTGATTAAGGTACTTTCAGAAAGATAGGCGCTAGGTTGACAATATCTAAATTTACATTCAATATTGAAAGAATAAGGACTGAATTTCAAATTCATAATTTTGATATGTCATTTTTTTTAATTAAGAGCAAGAAGAAAACAACAAGAGAAACAAACTAAATGATTCACTGCCTAAACATCTCAAAGGTATCTGCAAACATTATACCATTCAACTAAGGTGGGGAAGAAATTCATGTCTTTAAAGAATTAACATCAGTAGCACAAAACATTGTTAATCAATCAACACATTTGTTTCCTTGTATCACTAAGAGCGATCACCCATCAAAGAGATGTGAGTTTCTTGAGAAGAGAAAGCAAAGTTAAAGGGATTAAAATCATTTTATTTAGTATCAATAACCATATCTGAAGCTACCTACGAGTCAGATTTCATGATGATAAGCTTATATACATGGTCCCAATCCAATTGAAGACCTCTCTATATAGCTGAAAGTTCAGCCAACAAAATTTGAAGTTCTACCACAATATCCAGAAGAAGGAAAATATTGAATCGACATCCCTTATAGTTCTGCAAAAGACCATCAAATCCTCTATTGTCAGGATTACCAAACGAAGACATATCCACATTTACTTTAATACAACATTCAGGGGGATACCAACAAATATGAAGAATCACATGTTGCTTATTAGTGGAACCAGGAACATGCATTACAGAGAAATGATACTGAGATTATGCTATTGATTGAAATCCAAATATATTTGTTCACATCTTACTATGAATATCTAAAACACATTTAGCAATCTGCATGCAAAAGTTGTTAGGAAGTTGCACGAAAATTTTTCTAGATAACCATTATGTTGGGACAATCCCTATGACATTCAATATTTGTGATGAGATGTCGCAAACCTCTCAAGACACTAGTTGGAATACTACCATGCATCACTAGCAAACAACAATGCCTAAGGTTTTAAGTAGTTCGTAGCCGCAAAATCCAACTCCAACAAGTTGTTGGTGCCAATTGTTGAATTGAATCCTGATCCAACCATCTATATTCGTGATTGTCCGAGTATATATAATTAAGAAAGTCACTCTAAATGAGTTTTACCATCAATGTCATGATCAATGGCAATTCTACGAATAAAATCCTGGTAAAGTATACTGGAAATCTGAATGAACTCTTCTAGACCACAAGAAATTTAAGGTACTTACCTAGCTGAGAAGTATGGTTAAGCTGAAGAGGAGACTCATGTTTATTCTTCTTATGCCGATACACATTTAAAGAGGTCATAAACTTTGAATTCTGAAATTAATCTTCAATCATGAAGCAGATCAAATTTTTTGCAGCACATCTTGAATCAACTTAAGTGGAGAGCTTTTGTCTTTAGTAAAGAGATGACAGTCATCAGCAAATAAGAAGTGAGAGAAATTAAGACCTTCACGGAAAATCTTTATCAGCTTGCAAAGATTGTTATTAACCTGATGTTGGATCATAAGTGACAGTTTTTCCAAGCATAAAAGAAAGACATAAGGTGGGAGTAATCACCTTATCTTAAAGCCCTTTTAGGTTTGAAACTTCCAAGTTTTTCACCATTCCACTCAAGGGAAAGAAATGAAGAGCTAATACAACTCATAACCAAATTAATAATGGAAGAAGGAAACCCAAATTTAGTGAAAGTTAATCTAAAAAAGTCCCAATTCACCCTATCATAAGCCTTCTCAAAGTCCATTTTAAACAATAAGAGATCTTTCTTACATTTTTTCTTGTGCATGTTGTGAACAATATATTGTGCAATAATGATGTTATCTTTTTTTTTTTTTGAGGAAAAGCAATAATGATGTTATCAAAAGTACCTCTATTTAAAATGAAAGAGTTCATGAGAAAAAGATGACTAAGAGTATTGTACCAATTTAAAGCACACACGTGTATACAACAAATTTATCATTTATTTAATGTTATTCTTATATTTAAATATTATCTATATAAAATTAATTTTACATGATCATTGTTATGGTTAAAAAAATTTGGTGTGAACCAAACATCTTTTGTGTGCAACTGTATAGATTAATCTATCGAGCAGGTAGGACTATAATATTGTTATGATTAAATTTGATCATTTCTAATTAAAACTTCAATTAGTGTATTAAACTAACCCTTATACTCAATAAAATACCCGAAACCAAACATTTTTGTTTTTTGAGGAGACCAAAATGAAACATGTTAGCTCATAAATATGATGTCATTACAATGTGAAACACTGATCAAATCAACACTAGAGTAGATTCACCTTCTCTACTATTTTTTTTTGGTCTTAGATGAAGTGGTAATCCACTGAAATTAAACTCACACACAACTGTGAGGTCTCGGGTTCGAACCTGGGTCACAGCGTCTGACCTTTCAATTTCGGCATTTGCTAGTTGAGCAATGACTTCTAGACCTCTACTATTTTCAACTCTAAACCGACAACACAAGATAATAAAAGGGAAAACACGCAGTCAAACACATCTTTCAGGCTGCGAAAATTTGAAAACCTATGCATAATAGAAGCGTTTTATATTATGGGATTATCTAACATGTGCAATATTGCACATGATGCTAAAGTAATTAAAAGTAGTTTTTTTTTATTGAAAAACAACAACTATTTATCAAAAATTTACATATTTAATACTAAATACGTAAGTTTCAATATAAATTTACTTTTTTAAACTTCTTAACATGTGCAAATTTACACATGATACAGAATACTTTGTTAAAAAAAGGAAGAAGTGCTTTATCCATCTGCATTAGTCGTGATATCTCATCAATTGTGGCCAATTTATTTCAAGGGAGTACCAATTCAATCAAGAGTTCCTATTCATTTCATAGTAATCCATTCTAATTTATCAGCTTCAAAGTGAGGGGGTTCTTGTCTTGTTTTGCACGACAAGGGATTCTTTGAGGGATTTTTTTTAATTTTTTTTTTGGAACCATATATAGTCGATGGAGGGTGGACTACGGTCACAATATGTGTTATGTGGGATTTAGATTTTGGGGTGGAGGCGCTGAATGAAAGAGTTGCATATTGAATTTGAATGTGTTTGATTTGTATGGGCGGAATGTGAATGGAACTATGGAAGTGAGGATTGTGAGAGGGTTAATTGGGGTTTGAAGATTCAATGATGTTAACTAAAGTGAAACATGATGGAGGATGCAGCCTCTCAAAGTTCATGATATTTTGGTTAATATCATTTTGGTTAATATCATGATATTAACCTTTTTTTTTGATGCACGGTGGATGTATTTAGAATTGGATGCTCCTCATCTATCATTTGTATATTGTTGCTACTTACGACTCCTAACCTGGCACTTTTTGTGTTGGTAAGGACAAGAAGTACTTATAAGAAAAATATTAATTAAATGCTTTTAGGATTGTCTTGTTATTTGCAGTTTTATCTGAAATGGATTCTTTTTTTCCGTAGGCTTTTCAATTACTCATCCACTCTTTATTATAAGAATATTTTCAGTCTTTTTATATTTATTAAAAATATGTCACATTTATCCCGTGAGCTTAGCTCAGTTGGTAGGGATATTGCATATTATATGCAGGGGCCAGGGTTCGAACCCTGGACACTCCACTTCTCCACAATTTAATTGTGTGAGCTCTAGCCACTAGACTACTTGACAAAAAAAAAAATATGTCACATTTTTTAACTTCTAGTTATTGTTTAAAATATTTCTCTCCTCCTAATTTCATGTTTATTTATCTTTAATATTAGTGGGACTATGAGAAAATATAAATTCAACCATGCAACACAAAATTCCTAAAATTTACCATTTTATAAAAAAAAACCTGAAACTAAAGGGATACCTTTGGACTGATGCTCCTCTTTAATCTCATGCTAAATCCATCTGGTTGATACCTCTTTTGAATTAAGATTAAACTTTCTACGTGATTTTTTTTAAGAGCGGTGCTAAAGTGCACGACAATTCGGCACTCACGAACACACGACACATCATCATGTGGCTTCACTTCCTTTTCCTAAATTAAATTTTAATTAAAATAAAGATAATTTAAATAAAGGTCTAACGGAATACAAAGGTCGTGCGGATCACAGACAATTTAAGTCGTGCTATTAAGCATTTCTGATTTTTTAAATATTCATCTGATACCGTCTAGCCGGCTCAGAAAATTGTAAACAAGGGTGGAATCCAGTGGCGGAGCCACATTGAGCTGAGGGGATGCATATGCATACCCTGACATTTAAAAAATTGCACATACCCTCTTATGAAAATTTAACTATGAACCCCCTAAATTAATTCATTTGTACTGAATGAAGAACTTTCACACTTTCAGGAGGTGCAAGTGTAACGTGGCTTCTCTCTTACCCCTTGACATTCATAAAAGGACTGCAGTTCAAATTCAATTAGAAGATTGTAGTCAAATTCGCCTCTTGCCAATTGAATATTACGTTATAATATTACATTAAATTAAAAGAAAATGCTCACAAATGTTGTTAAGGCATTGCTTAAGTATCCAAAAGTAATAACTTTTGTATTAAAAATTGTGTAGATATGATCTTTACATGTAATTGATTTTTAAAAAATTTCCTTTTATGAATTTCTTAAACAATGATCTTATATCACTTGTTAACAAGACCCTAAATTAAATAATGGTAGTAGCATTTACAAGTTAAGTATAATTCCAACGGTCCTAATTTTCAAATATCTTTTGGAGATTCTTTATTTTCATTTTTTAAAATGTATCAACTTATTATTTAAATTAATTTTTGAGTCGAATAGTCAATGACAAAAATCTCATATATGAAGTGTAGAAAAGTGAAAAATTGTGACTTTGAATTCACCTCCCAACCAATTCAGTAATACTACCAACTTTTAAAAAGAATTGTGTTTTGATCAATCAAGATCGTAAATTTAGAGATGATGAAAAAAGGTTACACTTATAATTATTAGGAATAATAGATCTTTAAACTAAAAAAAATGGTTGAAAATGACTTGCCTATTGCTGCAACAACCTTTGAACGATCCTTTCGTGCTATGAAGATTGTGAATATTAGATTGCGTAATCAAACAAGAGATGAATGGATGAACCATTGTCTCGTGACTTATATTGATAATATGCCGACTATTCAATTATTTCAAATTAAGTACAACATAATTTTTAAATCCACATTATTTATATAGATATTGTTATAGTTATTAAGGAAAATTTAAAAGTTTGAACCCCCTAATTCAGGGTCCTGGCTAAGTCACTGGTGGAATCACATCATATTAAGTTTATTTAGTGTGTTTTTTTTTATATTTTTAAAAATATTAAGTGTTATACTATTTTTTTAGGGAAATAATTAAACTACTTATATTTATAGTAATTAAACATACATATATTTATTTGATTTCATATTTAGAAGATAGTGAAACAACAATTAATTAAATCTTTCAATAAGAAAATGACGGTTAGATTATTAAACTACTATACGTGTGTGTTGAGGATTCTTCAAAATAGTCTCCGGGTTAAAAAGAAGCTTAAGCTTCATAAGTAATTAAGTTGTTCCTGCGTGGCTTGGTGCTGATTATACGAGGAATTTGGTGTTGATAGAAAGCTGCTGGTGTATGGCTGTTGAGAAAGGAATGGTCTCACTGTTTTGAGGTGTATTTGATTTAGATTGTAAATTCAAGAGGGTCGCACATTCTAGCCTACTTTTTCAACACACTTCAATCTTGTGAAGCCAACTACTTGACCCCTTCCTTACCTTAAAACATGCTAAACAAATTGAGAAGGAACCATTTTTTTTTTTTTAACTCAATACACATTGCATGATTTTATTTATTTTTTGTCAAGTAGCCTAGTGACTAGAGAAATTTACCTTAAAGATGAATAAGTGGGGTGTCCTGGTTCGAACCCCGGCCCCTGCACAAATTGTGCATTATCCCTTACCAAATGAGCTAAACTCATGGGGACAAAAGGTTTGCATGGAATAGAACCCGGTAGAACATGACCTCACCTCATAATTTCTACCACTATTCCACTCACATTTTTGTTACACTGATTGTAATTTGCTTACTTTTTATACAACAATACATACAGTTCTAAACATATTGGTGGTTGAAAACGAACTATATTACCTTTGATTTCGACTATCCCATTTGGAGGCAAAATCTTTAAGTTGTTTCTAAGCTGGTATGTAATTTTGGCTTTCGGTTATTCATTAGCTGTTGTTTGCCTGACTGTCTTGTATTGAACTTTTTTCAGTTACCTCTAACATGTTTTGTGTTTGAGGACGGCTTGTTTTTGTTTTTTTTTTTTTAGGGAAGAGGGACTGTTTGTTGTTTCTAATATATTTCACTTAGTTTATTACAAAAAAAAATTAAATAAAAAAAAAAAATACATACTGTTCACATTTACTGAGATTACGAGAAATCACGTCTAAAAAGCCCATTTGAACTTTAATATAGACAATTATTCGTTACTATTTTTTTCAAAGGTACCGTGTCAAAGAGTTGCATTTAGGTAACCAAAAACATTCCTACAAAAAAGGTAACCAAAAACATATATGAACCATTAAATTAAATTAAATTAATGATATATCAATGACTAAACAGTGAACTTTCCCATGATGGGAAAATATTTAGCTTTTCCATCCTAAATGCACCCTCCTCTTCCACCTGCCTTTCTTAGCTAACAACTAATGTTCCTCTCACCATCATCCTTAACCTCTTCACAAGCTTCACTACCCTTCCTCTTCCACCTTCTTCTTCCCTGCAAACTATGATAATGCCATTTTGATTGTAATTGGTAGAGCTGTCAAAACGGGTTACCCGATCCATTTAGGGTTGACTCTAATGGGCTTAGAGCTTTATCGGGCTGGGCCAAAATACCCTATTAAAATACGGACTCTAAAGAATCTACCCGAGCCCGGCCCTATACGGGATGCCGGCTAAACGAGGCCAAACAAGATGTGAAAGAATTAACCAAAAGTATGATACAATCCTTGGAGACTCAAACTAACAACATAAAATCACCAAAACAACGTACACAAAAAATGGGGTGCAAAAGTAATACCACTTGAAAACGATTTCTAGTGCGTCATCTTCAACGATAACCATTAACACAAAAGGCTTGGAAAATGGCCCATGGTGGTTAGAAATAAATATGTTGCAACTAAATCCTGTAAACCGGTTCAATCCATGGAATCACACAATTAAACTGTTTCCGCTTGGGTGAAAATTCATGGTATTCCTTTGGAGCTTGTTAACTCCGCATTTCTTTACAAAGTCGCCAATGTCTTGGGTACTTTAATACGAATCGACAATTTGACTTATTATAGATACAAAGGATGATACAAAGGACGGTTCGCGCGCATCGCTTGCTGGATCAACCTTGAGGGTGTTCTTCTCAATTCTATACGAGTTTTGGGTCAGGTTTTTGCGGTGGAATAAGAGTCATGGACACTTTATTTCTAGTGCCACCGTTATGGCCACTATGCTTCATAATGCAGCAGAGCTGTGGTCAAGAAATAGTTCTGGTCAAGAAATAGTTGTGGCCAATAAATGAGTGCAAGTTGTAAACATTTTCGTAAACTAAAACAACGAGAAAACAATTTTAAATAAATTATGTATGTTATGGTTATAGATATTTATGTGTTCGACCTTTAAAATTATAAGCAACGAAACAATTGAATACAGTTTTTTGTTACTTTTATATTTGTGTTAATTAATTGAATTTTTCACTTTTATTTTTTACTTTAATAATCAAGTAAATAAGGAATTATTAAAAATAATATATAAAAAATTTAGGTTTTTTTTGTTACACGAGCGGCCTGTGCCCCATATGGACTAGCGCAAATGGGTACCGGGTTTTTTAGGGTCAAACTAAAAGCCCCACAAAAATTCGGGCTAATTATTTAAGACCTAAGCCTTATAATGAATCGAGCTAGCCCATCTTGACAGGATATTATACCCTATACCCATACATTTATACCTTCACCCCAACAAATCATCAATAATTCCAAAATTGCCCTCTATCATAATTTTTTACACCCATATTCTTCATCCTATTTTCAACATTTCAGAGTCCAACATGAGTTCACCCCCACATACATGGCAGTACATATTTTTTGAAAGACTAATTTAAACATTTCCGGTTCACCTTCACATAAAATCACATTCACTCAAGTTTCCATTTTTTTTTGGGTGAGATCTTGGAAAAATCATATGCCGTTGTGTTGATTTTACCGGAAAAGTTCAACAATGATTTATTTACATTGATTCGATTTAGAAATTCTTACTTTGAAAAAATGTTTAAATTGAATTGAATCATTGATTTTTTTGTCGGAAAAAAATACTGAATTGATTCCTAAGTTTTGTATTTGGAATATCACAACACAAACGCACTTGGATAAAACTTCATCTTCGGTTATACCAGAAAAAAAATCTTCAACAAATCTATTTCACCGATTTAGACCAAATACGGTGATATGAATTTCCAGAACAAAAAAATATTTAATATAATTGATAGAGTAGATTATCACATCAGATAATTGAAATCAAACCTAACTCGAATCATTTGAGTCTAACAATATTTTATACTTTAGTAAAAAACAATAGAATTCTTGATAAAAAAATAGATTTTTTCTACATACGTCTTCTGGCTATATAATTCAGAACCTGATATTTGTGTTTTCCGAAAAAGTAACAAATGGCCTTAAACATTTTATTTTATGGCTTTTAAAAATTAATTAAACTGAAAACGTTTTAGCCAATTTTCAGAATTGGAGTGTGAACGAATATGTTCAAAATGGTTTTATGGGAAATATGTACTGTCGTTGTTATTGGGGGTTGAACTCATCTTGTACTCAGGAATGTTGAAAATAGGGTGAAGAATATGAGTGTAAAAATTAAATGATAAGGAGGGCAATTTTGGAATTATCAACGATTTGTTGGGGTGAAGGAACAAAGGTATGGGTGCAAGGTATAATTTCCATCTTGACAACTTTAGTAATTAGGAAAGCCATAATTTTTTCAATATTTTTGTGTTCTTACTTGATATATAAATTAGGATACCCATAATATTTTTCAATTTTGTTTTTGTTGAAAAATGATAGACTAAGTTGGGTTATTCGTGGCTTTGTTAAATTTCAATTGAAAACAAAAACGTAATCCCACAACCCTTTTTTTTCCATGGAATTTACGAAACAGGTGTTGACGGTATATCTCTCCCCCTATGACTTAAAGTTAAAGCCTAGATGCTACATCAAACCACACACACCAATTCTATGGATCATTCTCCATCATATCAACACCTTCATCTTCATCAATGTCATCATCATCATCCTCATCATCATCACCACTACCACTTGCATCACTTCCATTCTCTTCTTCATTGTCTCTTTCTTACTGAACGAAATAAGAGCTTAACGAACACGAAGATAGATTATGGTAACAAAATGGAAATGGTTGAAACTAAAAATGCCAAGAATTCTTCAAAATTGTGTATAAACTTGCGATTTAATGCAATTTCATGATTTATGTGATTTTACAACGATTTTACATGTTTTTCGATTCTGTTACCAATATAATTTGGATCGAAGAGGATGAGCGAAATCTCAAAATCGTATGATTCTGAGATTTTGATTGTGATTTTGACAACAAAGGTTTTGCACAACATAGATTGAATAAAAAGTAATGTATGTGTTCCCAACATCAAAGTTTTGCAATGTAAAGTTAACATTCTCATGTAGTTATTCTCAAGAGAAATGATATTTGAACATCCATTTAGTGACAACTTTGTGACAACTTTCTCTCTCATACTCACATTCTTTTTCACTTTATCTCTCTATTGCTTTGGTTTCCGTGCAAATACCTACTTTTTCTTTGTAAATTATAGTTGTCATATAAGTTGTCAACCAAATTGATTGTTCAAATAATACTCCTCTATTCTTAAATAGTTCTTTGTAAGCTGTTGGGATGATAACTTGAACAACATCACCCTAAATTTGAAAACAACAACATGAATTAAAAGTTGTATAACTCAACCATGATAATGAAAACATGAGATTTACCAGTTCATCACACACCACTGTTTCCAAATGTTGCATGCTTTTAGAATTGACAACGGTCTGTACTATGTACATCCTTGACTCTAACAGCTATTTTCCAAAGAGCTTTGGTATAATTGGTATCCTTGATTTTCTTTTTCCTTCAAAAAGTCTTGCCATGATATTGTTCCTGATTTTGTCACCAAAAGAGGATGTATATATTTCATGAAAGTATACATGAGGAAAAAAAAGGTTATGGAATATATCTTAATAGATTCAAAATATGAATTAAAAGTAAAGGTATAAGATAGAAACAAACAAAGAACAATAAATCCTTAAAAAAAAGAACAATACAAAATAATGAAACTATTATCAACTAAAATAAAGTCAGTATATAATTTTAAACAAATAAACACAAAGAAAATCAGAAACAACTATGAAACAAAAAATATCATAATGAACATTAAAAAACTTTTATCAACTCAGACATATTTACAATAACTATAAAAACACAAAAACAAAATAAGAAACAACTATAAACCTAAAAACTATAATATAAGAAAAAAGCTATATACAGCAAAAAGATTCTCGCGAGTATATAACGAAACACATTACATTAGGGGATTTTTTTTTTCTTTTACTTCCATCTATTTTCCTATCCTCTTTGATTTCCGCTCAACTCTCGTTTATAATTGACTGCATTATTGTTCGGGATGATTTTGTGGTGCATTTCTTTGCTGGATTCAGCACTCCTCATAATATAAACATTACATGCAAAAATAATTTTAAAAAATGAACATGAAAAATAAATCATTCAAAGAGTAAATAACATTTAAATGTAGCAACATTGAGCACAACGTTAATGCTAAGAACAAAGGTGTAAATGTTATAACATACAAGATAAAATTAAAATTAATTTCATGTTGTATGGATGAGAGCTGAAAAAACAAATAAATAGATTAGTTGAAGATTGAAGAACAAGAAACGAAAAACAAATGGATGAAGAGCTGATCGAAGTAGATGAAATAAAAAAAAAAAGGCTAAAAGAACCATAAGAACAACTTGGTCTAAATGAAAATGAAAAAGATATTGAAACCTTAGAGAAGAGAAGAAATGAAGTGGGAAGAGAGTATTTGGAAGAGAGAATGAACCTTCTTGATTTTGATTTTGGTTATAAAAAATATTGAAAGGTTCTATAACAAAGTTGATATATTGAGAATCTTCTTACTCTAAAAGCTTGTAAGGTTTAGCCATTACTTTCCCTTAATTACTTGTCTAATTTCCCTCCTTAACAACTTAACCTAGCTTACATGAGAAGCTTTTCCACGTGTATTTATTTATTTGCTATTAGTTAACTCTATTCTCATGCCTTAATTATCTCATCAACAACTAAACCTAGATTCCACCATAAGCTTTTCCACGTTCCAACTCTGGTGTCTTTTTGCCTTCTTCTTTTAAATTTCAATTTCCCTCTCCCCATCATTAATTTGGCACTTCTAACAATGCTTCCATTTGGTTTGCTGCCTCTCTATAAATATTCACAGAGATGGGGATGCTTCAATCACTCTTATCCATTTAGCATACCAATATCACATCTGCTTACCATTTCATGGCTTTTCATGATTTCCAAAGTTTGCTTGCACATCACTGCTTGAAGGGTATAACATGTGTTATTTTGTTTTATTCTCGCAACTGTTCTTTGCGTTCTTCCATTTTATTCATTCATTAACGTTTTAACATATTATTTATCTGTTCATTTGCAGCTCCTTTGGCGAAACAGACAGGGTAATATTACGAACTACATGAATTATAATGACAATTTTTTTTGTGCTCTTGATACTGTATTTCACATATATTAACACCTGTGTTTTTTATCATTTATTTTTACAAGCTATTAAAAAGGATGATTATCCGGAGTTTTTATCAATAAGGAGATACTTTTCAAAATTGAGGTCAGTGAGGGAAACATTAATAGAAGGTTCAGGACTTATGCAGTCAAAAAGTTTACGGATGATGGTGATGCCATAGAGCAGTTTAAAACTAAACATAACATTAAGGTAAAGCCAGCCACCATATGTGCGTAAATAAAAATGACACGATGACATGTTTCAAAAGTATCTCATTTTTGTTTAAATATTTGAGTGTAGGAATGTAATGAACCAGATGAGGGTGGATACACCATTGACGAGACTCAGTTGGGTCTTAGCTCCAATAATCAGGTATGAAATCAGTAACTACTCATTATTGGTATATGTGAAATTATAGAGAGAGTTGACATATTGTTATTGATTTTGATTTGCATTGTCTTTCTGTGTAGGATGATGTGGAGGTTGTCGATTCTTGCAGCAACACAATTGTGTCTGAGACTCCACTCAGCAAGGCCGGACTTAAAAGGTCATTGGACAACATAACAACTGGGAATATTATTGATGTTGAAAGCAGAGAGGAGTCAATCACCAAACCAGTGAAATTGGTGGTTGTCAAGATTGAGTCAGATGACCTAAGCAGAGAAACTATAATTTGGTGTTGTTTTGCAGGGGACTTTTTGTTCTGATATGTTTTGTGACTTTTTTATGTTGTCTTTAATCTTTTAGTTTTTGAAATCACAGTATTTTGCTTTGTTTTCATTATTTGGACCTATGAATTTGGATAACCGCAAGTTATTGTGGTTGTCATAACTTTTGTGTTTTGGATTTGTTTTAATTGCAAACTATTTTCGATTTTGATTAATTTTCTGCAAAATCATGTCTGTCATGCCTAAATTTTGATCGAGTAATATTTGACCTTTGTTTTTATCTTCGACGTTGATATTTGGATTGAATTTAGCATCAGTCTTTGTTTGCTCAACTGTTATACTACGCATGTTGAACTTTACATAATGGAGGACATTATTTTGTTTTTGTTATAAAAAAAAACCAAATGGTATAGATTTAGGCATACGCAATTTTAGAAGCCTATTTTTATGCATACCATAAGTCAATGAACCTATATATATTGTCATGTCAGCTTATTATTATAACTGTTATGATTCATTTTGCACCAGTTAGTTTATAAATTGTCATTGGTTTGGGAACTTTTAATCATGTTCAGAAATAGCTATTTAGAATCCGTTACCACAACCGCTATTTAGAATCATGTTCAGAAAAAACAATTGATATGACAGAAGCAGTCTTAAGTAAATGTCCATTACTGCGGTTGAAGATGCATCGATCAAATTTGTTCGCGATGTCTAAGGCGACAAAGTATTCGTTACCACAACCGCTATTTAGGATCTGTAATACAGAATTGTTCACAAAGTAATATATACCACAAAGTAACCGTTAACACTTCTTTATTTTACGAGTAATAATCTGTAAGCAGGCTAAGTTCATCCAGATACCGTTACATAGCATGACATCGTAGTTGTAGCGGCCTTTAAAATAACATGACAAACGTTATAAGTTTTACATAACAAGTAGAGATAACGCTATGGATTTTTTCGTATATAAATGTCCTCAAAATGAAGTTATAAATGTAAGTACTGCTAAATAGAGACAATTAATAATTGATATGCTTTTGTCAAAAAAAAAATTGATATGCTCTCCCACACCGTAAGTTAGGATCGATCATTTAACCAATTTGATATAGAAGTATCAATTAGTTCAATAATATGGAAAACATAGGCGTAGAAAATAGTATATATTATTGGTTGATCCGTTTTTTTTTTTTTTTTGTAAAGCAGTTAAATCATTTTTTTTTGACAATAAGTTAAATCATATTTATAAGACTCATATTTTTGTTTCTTACATTGGCATGGTTTAATTCTGATTAAACCACGGCTCCATATCACAGATGTTTGGTTTTTGTTTGTGGGTAATCAATGTATAAAAAAAAGTATAGACAACATTACTTATTTAATAGTCACTTAACCATATCACCATACTTATTTATTCCCCATTGATAACCGCAATTTATGTCTAATATCCTTTCAGGTCAATTATATGTCGCGGTATCAAGAGTTACATCTAGAGACGGATTGACGGATGAGAACGAGGAATATACAAACGTTACCTCAAACGTTGTTTACAAAGAAGTATTTCGTAATGTATAATTTTTAAGTGTTCGATTTTGAAACATTCAACATGACATTTAGTTATTGCCACTCTTACCTTTCGTCACTACTATGCTTGCTACTAATGATGTATTTTCAGTAATTATTGTTATGGATGTAACTCAAGTACTAATTTCTTTTGGTTGTTCTACTCATTTCGCATTTCAATTCCGCTGGTTGGACCCCACGTTCTAGTAGGAAGTAATCACATGCTCTAACGCATGTCTAACATTTAAACATCAAAGGGTATATTTGTAAACTCATTAACATACTGCCAACTTTTTTTTATAAGTAACTTATTTTTTTAATAACAATTGTCACACAAAAAAATATTGTGTTTCCCCTAAAGAAAAAAGATTGTGTCAGAAGGGCCACCGATCCGTCTCTTGATGAGATAATGTGGGTTTGAGCCTATCCCTTCAAGTTGGTCCATCTTGCACCATATTTTGCTGGTTAACAGAGGAACGAACCTCGTTTATGATAGAGAATGCATTAGGAAGACCACTAAGAGTAATGATAGCAACACTCTCTTTTGAAAAATCTCTTTAATACTCACTCTCTTATTGGTTTAAATCATTATGGGTCTACACTTTGAAAATTGAACCACCATAAAATGGTGGGGCATACATTGATTCTATCCAATAAATGAGTGCGTGTTAGAGAAAGTGTTGAAAAGTGAGTGTTGCTAGCATTCCTCAGACCACTATACATGTTTCCAAAGAAGCTTTTCAAACCAATTTAATCGATAACTTTCTCTATCTCTGGTGAAATTTATTAGTAATGTCAAGATCGTTATATTTGACTTTGTAGAATGAATAACATTTTTTTTTTTGAAAAAGATAAAATAAATTATATTACCACAACAAAAGAGTCCTTCCTAGCACAAGGCATGCGAAGGAAGAAACAAAACAGAAACTAAAACGAGTCCAATCAGTATATGCAAGCTCACAGCTATACAAAAACAAAGAGAGAATGACTAAAAAGAAATAACAATTATTCTATGCCCAACATGGTAAACGGACTAAGCCACCATCCATAATATCATTTAACATCTTAGTCAACCTACTCCCTCCGTTTTAAGATGAGTGCCGTTTTAGTAAAAAAAAAATGTTTCATAATGAATATCGATTTCAGTTTCTAATGCAATAATAACTTTTTCTTTTCAATTGTACCTTCAATTAATATTATTTACACTATTTCTAAAGTTTTATTTTTTCTTTAATGAAAAACAAACCAATAGTTGATTAGGATAATTTGGTAAAATAACATCTCTCTTTCTTTTAATTAATGTGTTTCTTAATATGTGTGTAAAAATCTTAAACGACATTCATTTTAAAACGGGATGAAGTATTATTTAACTGTGCTATAATGTCATCAAAGTATTAATTGACCAGCCGCCATTGACTTTGTTTTTAAGGTATTTTTAATCTACCATATGCAATTGAACTCCATGTGACGAGATTCAAACTCGATGTGATGCCACTACCAAAAAAATCTCCATGTGATGAGTGTACAATACAGATATTCAAACTCGATATAAAGGGTATTTGTCGGAAATTCTACGGTACTACAAAACATTGCAAGCACGCAATACTACAAGTCTATAACCATTCTAATCACAATGGCTCACATTTCAAATCTTTTTTTTTTAGCTTCCATTTTCCTTTTCAACATCATAAACATTCCAATCCTTACAAATGCTATTTCCTCATGCAATGGACCTTGTAAAACTCTCAACGACTGCGATGGTCAACTCATTTGCATCAACGGAAAATGCAACGATGACCCCGACGTTGGGACGAACATATGCACCAAACCTTCACCACCACCAAGTGGCGACAAGTGTAAATCTTCCGGCACATTAGAATGCGACGGAGAATCACACCCTCAATTCAAGTGCTCTCCACCAGTTTCATCTTCCACACAAGCATTACTCACGTTGAATGATTTCAGCGAGGGTGGAGATGGAGGAGCTCCATCTGAATGCGACGAGCAGTTCCATAGCAACTCAGAAAGAGTAGTGGCTCTGTCCACTGGGTGGTACAGCGGAGGTTCAAGGTGTGGAAGAATGATTAGAATCACGGCAAGGAATGGGAAAACGGTGACGGCGAAAGTGGTTGATGAGTGTGATTCAGTAAATGGATGTGATGAGGAACATGCAGGTCAGCCCCCTTGTCGTAACAATATCGTGGATGGATCTGTAGCTGTGTGGAATGCATTAGGGTTGGATACAGATGTTGGTGTAGAGAAAATTACTTGGTCCATGTCTGGGTCTAATGAAGCTTATGAAACATTATTTAATGCCTAATAGCTTGTGATTTTTTCTGTAATTTTCTTATTCTGAATTTTCTATAGTCTTATTTAGGTTCATGTTTCTCTTCTTTGGTAGTGGACCTTTTGGCATTAGATGTTAGTAATTTTCTTTTGGATTCGTGATTTGCTTTATTTTTTGTTGAAGTATTTCTTGTAATTTTTTTTATTAATATATACACAGATCCGTGTGTATTATTTACAATAAAAATATGAGTTGTCATACGTAAACCACCTTGCGTGGACAAACACCCTATTGAGAAAAACCTAAGTCCCACATCGGATAGATAAGACTCTTGAGAAGAGTTTATATAGAGAAGGCAATCCTCACCTTACACCTTACGTGGACACGCCCAGCACTCTTTGGGCTTGGTGCGTGAATAGGTTTAGGCGGCCCTTGAATTCGACAAGCTCTGATACCATGTTGAAATTTGGAGCCTAACTCAACCTTACAAAACCGGCTTGTAAGGTGAGGATTGCCTCCTCTATATAAACTCTTCTCAAGAGTCTTATCTATCCGATGTGGGACTTGGGTTTTTCCCAATACACCCTTCTACCACTCTTAAGTGACCAATTTTATAATAAAAAATTCTTATTATCCATGTCATTTGTAGAAGAAAAAAATGGAAAAGATTTTTATTGTTTTCTCTATTATTCACTCTGGTGGCTCTCTTTTTCCCCACCGCCGTTTCGTTCTCCACCACCGCCGCTTTCCCATCCTGGCCTCTCTCACCACTACCATCATCTCCCTGTCAACGTACATCCGCCCCACCCCCTCTGCAACACAACACTCCACCAGCACCACAACTGTCGTGGCCTTCATAGGTCACACCATCCAGAACTCTTCCCGTTCACCGCCCTCAAATCGCACCATCACCACCATCATTATGTAAGATCTAGCCATTACCATCATAGTTGCCGCCGTTCTCACCACACTCCGTCAACATCCTCGTCCTCGTCACTATCCTCTCGCTCCACCACACTCCAACCACGTCGCCGCCGTTGTCGTTACATAGAGAGAAAACTCAGGCGAGGGAGAAGAGAAAAAGATAGATAGATAAAATTACAATTACAGAAGGAGAGAGAAGGGTGAGGAAGAGAACATGAAATCTCAATTTTACCCCTTGCTTTTTAATAAAATTACAAAATTGTCATCCACATCGGCAAGTGGTACAAAGTGTGTACAAAAGGGAGTGGTCCATCTATCATTTTTCTAAAAATGTTAAGCTTATATTTAAATATTATCTATATAAAATTAATTTTACATCATCATTGTTATGTAAACATATATAGTTAATAGAAGTTTTATAACAATTTAAAAATGGGAGCTTCTCCGGTGCAGTTAGAAAACTGACTTTTTTGAAAAAGTTAATTTTGATTTTAAGGTTTGATTCATTTTTAAATTGTTGATTACTGATTAATGATCAATAGTAATTCATCTAGTAATGTTTGCAACATCTTGGACTTATAGGTACTATTTTACCGTTGACATCTTTAACATGCAAACTGATTTGATGATATTATGTGATAGTCTTAAGTGTTACACTTTGTGGGGTGTTACACATAAAACAAGGTAGGATAAAATTAGATTAAGTGTAGTCTTCTTAATCTGATGAATTGATGATACTATGAGGACTGAACTTTTGATGTCACTGTACAAACAGTGGGGTGTTACTCACTACACTTTTGATGTTATAGTGTTAACTTCATCAGAAAAGTCATTTTCACGACTTCAAGATAGAATTTTCCTTTAAAAATAGCATTGGTTTGTAGTTATTGCACTCAATATTTTGCAATAAATTCACATTGGTTTGTGAGTTTTATAGCTCTTTGTATAGATCACTCAATTTAAAACAACTAAGCAATAAATTCTTGCAAAACCGAAAAATTAACATTGGTTTGTAGTGATTGCACTCAATATTTTGATGAACCGAAAATTGCACTCCCAGAAATTAATTGCACTCAATATTTTGTTAACCATTTGATATCCTTATTTGAAATGTCTTTCATAACATGATTTTCGTGATCTATACAATATTTTTTGTTGAATGCTAGTTAAAACTAAAAGTGTATTATTCAAACGAAGAAACATCCATAAATTGTGCAATGATTTGGATAATTTGTGTCTTACTGGTAAACAATCATCCATAACTTGCATTTAAGCTCAATAGTCAAACGAAGAAACATTTTAAAACCATGATTTTGGCTCCATGAAGGATTATGGTACAATATTAATTGTTGGTAAACAATCATCCATAAATTGCATTTAAGCTCAATAGTCAAATGAAGAAACATCTTAAAACCATGATTTTGACTCCATGAAGGATTATGGTACAATATTAATTGTTGGTAAACAATCATCTATAAATTACATTTAAGCTCAATAGTCAAACGAAGAAACATTTTAAAACCATAAATTGCATTGAAAATAAAAGAGAGCACATTAAACTGGAAAGATAAAACTTTTAATTGCATTGAAATCAAAAGAAAGTACATTAAACTGGAAAGATAAAACCATAAATTACATTAAAATGTAAAGAAAATTCAAAAACATCAAAATGGATCTAAAAACATAAACCCTTAAAACTGCACTCCATCAATTGCACTGCAGGCATTAAGCTCTCACGACAGCTGAGCACTTGACTTGAATGTAGATGGTGTCGTTCATGCCAGCATGTGGAAACCTAACTTTAACCATGACACCTTCCTCAAGTCTGCGCGCATGTACCATTCTTTTTCATTCACCACCAAGCTTGATGTGGTGATGTGGCCTGGTTCCAAATACAGTGATGCAATTCCACTTGTTTCCACAATCATCAATCATTGTCAATGACGTGGTCTTTTTCTCGCAGTCTGTTAACAAAGTTATCCAAATCAGTTATAGGATTTGGATCTAATGGAGCTGAAAAAGATCAATGATTCAAAGAAATTAGTGCAAGTTGAAAAATATATATGAAACAAAACATAAGAGAACAAGAAAGGAGATGAAACATGGTTAGATTTTGCTGTGTTATTTGTACCCTTCAAGCAGTGCAAGACTAAGAGAGTTTGCGCATCACTTTCCATTGTTAAGTCTAAACTGTTTTGACGTAAAAATGATGGCAAGGGAGGATAATGAGGATGCAATCGTTAATATACATGGAAGGTTATGAGATCTACGGGTGAGATGTAGGGGGTGGTTGACTGAGTTGATTAACATTAATACATGAAAGGTTATGAGGTCTACAGCTGAGATGAAGGGAGTGGTTGACTGAGTTGATTAGCATTAATATGTGTTTTCAATTGCCATTATGAGGATGATTATCACTTTTTCAATTGTCATTATGACATTTCTGTATGAGAGAGAAAGCGAGGAGTTTGAAAATAGAGTTTGAATCAACGGCTGTGATTAAGTGTGTGATTGAGAGATTAGATTAGCAATAATTACATGCTTAGGAGGGAAAAATACAAGGGATTAGGGCAAACATGCTAGCTCATCAAGTCTACCTTTTATAATAAAGGATATATACTATATATAAAGAAAACTACCCCTTTCAACACTTTTGTGTTGAATTTTTCTTCTCAAAAATACTCTTAATCTTTTCAAAAATACCCTTAATTTTCAATACAAATAACACATGTAACGAATAGATAAGAATAAATTTAAATATTAAAAAAAATATAACAAACACAATCTGAATATATATTTTTTTGTTTTTTTTTTCCTTCATCATTTAAAAAGTGCAACAAAATGGTTATGTTACCCTCTTATGATTTGGGGTTATTTACCCTAAATTTGGAAAGGGTAATCTAGAAAAAACCATATATGAGTATATTTAAACTTACTTTTTCCTCGTTCCAATTATATCTTTAAACAACTTTTTCTATAATAAAACTGTTGTTGGTGTCATTAAAAAAAATTAGATTATATTTTTTTTGTTATATTGTATTATTGTTGGGGTCGTTGAAATATATAATCATGGTTGGTTTGATTTTTTATAACTTGAAAGCAACGAACATTTATATTTTTTTAGTTTTAATCAAAATCAAAAAAAAATTCAATCGTTAGCGCAATAAAAAGAACGGAAAGACGGGCACGTGAGTGCTCATCTTTTCGCTAGTATATAATAAAAAAAACATATATATCTTCCTTTGTTTTTGTTTTTTTGCTGCCATTAGGCCAAAATAATAGAACTTTTAGTTAGATTGATTTTTTTTTTTTTAAGAAAGAATGGTGTAATTTAAATCAACATCTATAACTATTATATCCCTTTATAAAAAAAACTATAACAATATATTAGAGAGATACAATTCTCATGACCTTTGCTCAACTAATAGTGACGACACATTATATATGTAGAGACCGAACATCAAACCCCAAATACCTTCACCAATGCGAGAGATCGAGAGTGTATCTACAAAGAGACTCAATGATCAAGTCATCGAAGTCTCAAGGTGCTTTATGGTGATTTCTTAGAATGAGGGTGTATACCTTTTGATTATATGAAGGCTCTGATATGCTCTGATCGTATTATTTGGTGCATCGTGGTTCTATTAAGATAAGATTCAAAATGCCTATAAAAAAATTAAGATGAAAAATATATTTAAATTACATTTTTATTAGATTTTGATTATCTTATTATTTAACTTGTGTGCTTGAGGCTTTAATTAGTTAAAAGTTGAATAAAAAGTGAGTTATACCATGATCATACAAGGCGTGAATTTACTCAAGCTTGCAAGGCAAGAAATTGATCTCCAAAGCCAAGAGCATATTCTCATGCAAGAGAACTTCATGCAAAACATGTACATGCAAATCAAAGGAATAAGAATCAAGGACAAAAAGAACATCTTAAACGTGAATCAAAGATTTGAAAGGTTGCACCGTAAATCATGAACTTGACTAGTTCGAATTATAGAATTTGAAATGTCACCAACCCTATGAAGTACAGTTTTTTACATAGTCTTGAACTAGTTTGGATTATCAGCATTGCTATATAAAGCGAACAAAACCATCACGAAAGCGTAGAGAATTAAATAGCAGCCAATGAAATCTTAGAATTTTGCAGAATTCACGGTAAGTCAATTGGAAAAGGAGGAAGTCAATAAAAGTGGTTGGGTGGAATGCGCAATCGAGATGTATTCGTGAGATAATTTTATTTGAAATAATAATTCGCATAATATTTTGGATTATATAATCTAAACTAATTCAGAACATGAACGACCGTTTGATCAGCAAGACTAACTCATTGAAAATGTGTCTTGGACAATCCCTCGACTTGCCAGACTCCGTTGACCACATTTTTTGGGTCCCTTTGACCGTTACGATATATGTTGACTCTTTCACAAATTCCCCCTATGCCCACTCAATCTTCATAAATTTTCATTCCATCTCACATTTCTTTTATAGTAGTGTTCATGATGCCAATCTTCCACCGTTGGCATTTTATACAATAGTTGCTCTCATCTGGTAGGGATAGCTATGAATGGTAAAAAAAAAAGGTCCGTTTTCCAAATTTGCACCCTCCTTCTTCTTGTGCTGCAAATTTAGTTTTATCCCTCCTCTTCCTTCGGAGGATGTGTGAGAGGGTTGACAAACATTTCTCTCATTCTCCCCAATCTTCTGTACAAAAATCTCTATAAAGGAGTCTGGATTGTATTTAAAACAGAAATATTTTCAGAATAAAATAGAGCGCATGGGAAGAGGGTATGGTGAGAAATGAATTAGTCAAAAAGATATACCGACTTATAGGTGACAACATAATTTGATTTTCTCTCTTTAAGTTGACGTACTCACAATGCTCTGGGTGTCTCAATTCAAAGTTACTCAAGTATGGCCAGCTGCTTTACAAGTTGCAACAACAATAACTCCAGGCAAGAATTCGTCAAAGGATAAAAAAAACATTTATGATTAACCAATTTTAGGTTTCTCGTAACTTGCTTGACCATTTTTGCTTGCTGGTAGCTATAAATATCAATTGAGTTTTCGTGATTATCTTGATTTTCACTATCTGTTTCCAGTACTATCATGGCTCATCCCAATTCCTCCTCATTAAGATATACTCAAATTAATTAAAATAAAAGTGGTTTTAGTAAAAGTAATTTAAAGATATTTTCTTAGAGCTTTTTTTTAAAAGATAAACTATAGTAAGGGTTGTGTCTTGAAAATTCGAGACCTAATTGTATATTGGTCTTTTAGTTTTTTAAACCACAAAATATATTGTTTATTGAAATTTATAATCAAACAATTGTAACATTTTACTATTTATCATTATGATTATTATGAACAATAACAATATCTTTGGTTTAGAAGGAAATTTCACCATCCAATGTAATGTTTTGAGACATGTCATATACTAAACGTGGGTGTTCTTTTCAACCGAAATTTAAATATTGATTCGCCGTTTAAGTTCCTTCCACCTGAACTCAACCACGATTGGGAAAACAATAATAATTTTATTATAGTGAAGATCCAATTTGATTTTCATAATTTTTTTTAAGACAAATGTGGTCTTTAATAAAAAATAATACAAAAATAGCCACTAATATTTTTTACAGGGAAAATTATTCTCTATATTATAATGAGTCTTAGACCAATATGTCGCTCGTATAAAAATGTTAGAGACTGATTAATTTGAGTATTATTTTTATGGTAAAAATAATACTCAGATTATTTGGGGGTAATGAGGATATATAGAGATCACCTTTTTGTTTCTTGTGTTTTTTATGATAATATTTGGTATTTAATGTGTGGCTGGTTAGGGATCTTTTCGGCATCATCTCACAACAGATTGACGCATCTTCATCACATTTATTTAGCTTTCAAGATGTTTTGTTTGCAATTGTTTATGTTCTCTGGAAAGAGAGAAACATGCATATTTTTCAACATAAGGAGGAGACTATTCATTCCATCGTTAAGCGGGTTAAACTTCAATATTTTGGTGGTTTAAATCGAAGTTTGTCTCATTCGATTTTCACTACAATATTTGGAGGCAAAATCTTTTGATGTGCCTTACTGCTGGAATTTAAAATTTACTCATTTTCTTTTGTTGGTCCTCGTTTTTTCTCTCTTTTTGAATTGCTTTTTTTTGGAAGCACTTCTTGTGCTCATGCCTCATTGACACTTTTTTGTGGTAGTATATTTTATTTTAACCTCTTAAAAAAAATTGAGTATTATATTTTGTTAAGGGTTAAATTGGACTACGGAAAATTTGTCCAAGTCCAAATTAAATCTTTACTCGCTTTATTAAGAGCACCACATGAGATTGAACCATTTTTTAACTTTTTTTTCTCTAATTTTTTTTAACTTGATTTATACTTTGCATTTGACATTTTCTATGCATGTCAAAATAGTGAAGAAGAAGAAGAAGTTATATCTAAAAAAAGATAACCGATTACGTTAACCATTTACATATATTGATCATATAAAACATCAGATGAAATATTTGTGATAACATATATATACTCCTAATAACAAAAACTAAATGATGAAATGAACTTATATTTTTTAAAACAAGTGTCTAATCTTCCGTTGACTGATCAAATATGTAGGTCGTCTATGAAGTGATATTTACGTAGATGTAACGGTAAGTCGTTGTCGTTATGAATGGTTCCGTATAGAATGCGTTGGATTGCAGAATATATTTAAGATCGGTGGAGTAGATTTTTTTTTGGTTGACTTAGGTTGTATTAAGATTGGTCAGTCAAATTCGTCAATTTTGTTCCGTTCTTGTTAACAAATGTTACGAGGATACTTGTTAAGAATTCAAAAAATAAAAACAATTGATAATTTTTATTTAAAAAATGTTACTTTTTGATATTTTAATATGTTGAATACACAAATTTCAACACAAAATTTCTATTTTGAATTTCTTATCAAATACTAGTAGTATCTTTAAAACATTTGCTAACATTTATTTTTTTAATTTCCGAGTAAATCGTAAGATTGGAGCATTTTTTTCTTGGTTGGCGACCGATTGGTGAGTCAAATTTCTTTTTTGGAAGTCCAAGCAAATATATGGAGCTCTATTATGAACTTCTCGTTAGGCTTTTGACGTTTTATTTTCTTGTATTTATGGTAACTTTTCATTGGAATTTTTATATTTTGTATTTAATAGTATATAACTTTTGAATAAATAAATGTTGTTTTTCAATAAAAGCTTACAACTTTTAGTTGCTTTAATATGTACTCCTTCCGTTTCACAATTATTGTCTCTTTACCATTTTTTTCTTTTCTCCAAATAATTGTCACTTTACAATACCAATGCAGCATTTATTTATTTTTTTCCATTATTATACCCTTATTTATTGAATTTCATCCAACTTAACTACTCCACTAACTACAATTAATAATGGTGTTTTAGTAAATGTTATTAATTTTACCATTGAAATCAACACAATTAATCATTTCCTTAATAATCGTGCACAAACCTTAAACGACTAATATTGTGAGACGGATGGAGTACAATATTATGCATATTAGACAAACTCTTCTTATTAAATTGATATATGTTGTTTCATTTCATCTAAAACTTATCGATCAATCGGATTTTTACTCTTGATTGACGCCCTCCCACTTGGGGTATCTTTAGATTGGCGAACCAAATTTTCTTCTTTAGATGTCCAAGCAATTTTTTTTTTTGTGGTGGTCGGGCTTTGAACCCCGAACCTTTCATATATTATGCATTGTCTAAACAAATATAATTGTTCATTTGTTAGCTAAGGCAAACCAATTATGACCTTGTCGTTAAACTTTTGACGTCTTATCTTCTTGTATTTGTATATTTTCTTATTGAATAGATATAAATTGTTTTCTAAAAAAAATATTGGTGGAGAGGATTCTTTTTTTCTTGGTTGGTATTAGGGGTGGGAATATGTAAGACCATACTTTTTTTAAGAAAACAGATAAGTGCTAAGAATTTTTTAGAAGTCTATTTAACTACAAAGGTCTTTCTAAGCGCTAAATTTTTTTTAGAAGTCTATTTAGCTACAAAGGTCATGCCACATGCCATAAAAATGTCTTATAGGGATATCAGACCATCATACTTAAGTAAATAATAATAATTTTTTATTACTATTATTAACATATTAAATATTGTATTTTAAATTAAAAATAAATTTATTAACTTTTTGAGTAATTTAAATTTATTAGTCTATATTAGTTTTTCGCACATTTAAATGTATTATTATAAATTAGAATTGAAATATAATATTATATATATCAAATTCACTAAAAGGTCATGTTAAATGTTAAAGGAGAGTTTGATCTCATTCATTAATTAGTACATTAGTTTGGTAGTCTATTTAAACATAAATCATACATGTTAATATGAAATACGTTTTTAAACAGACTAATAGACCATATCAAACTTTCAAAATGTCAGATTGAAATCTAAAAAATTGACATATGATAGATTACTTGCCTCAAAAAATTTTGACAAATCATGCTTCGGTCTTTCAAATTTTAGTTCAGTTCAGCCTATTTTCACACTTAGTTGCCACTCTCTGACTTTTTTTGAAGGAATTGCCACTCTCTGACTTAGATTGTCTTAAGATTGACTAGTCAAATTTTCTTCTTTAAACGTCCAAACAAATATAATTGTTCATTCTTTAGGTAAGGTGACTCTATTATGAACTTGGCGTTAAATTTCTGACGTTTTACCTTCGTGTATTTGTCTATTATTCTTATTCTTATTGGATTAATATAAGTTGTTTCCTATAAAAAAAAAAATTCACGGCTTGATATACGTTCTTATTTTACTATGGGTGTCTTGGTATAAATAGCTCAGGTGTTTCTAAATTATATTCTATACATCTTATATTAAAAATAAAAATATAATACTCACTTTGATGATAATTTCTGAGGAAAAAAAATTAAAATACATTAGGTATTGATATGTACAATACCAAATTATATAATGCCAATTATGGTTGACACATTTAGTTGGACCTTTAAGGGCTAGCAACAAAGGTGATTTTCTTTATTTAGGGTGTGTTTGTTTCAATCATTTTTTTTATATGTAAAAATAGGTGATTCCAACAACAAATCCTTATTCAATTGATAAATATTAAAATTATTAGGTTGAACGTTGTGGTTTGAAGATACTCCACCTTGCTACTTGCTCTATACAATTTTAATATAATTTTGTCGCCGACACAAGTTAGTCACAAACACTAGCAATTTGTTTCAATTTTCAAAATAGGATGCTGAATTTTGTTTTTTAGTTAGGTGTAATAACTCCTTGATGGGTACAATACAATTTTTGGAACTCTATATAAGGATATGCAATGCCCTATCCAAACTCCAAAGTAACTCTTCAAGCACACAAAATCTATCCACTCTCTCTATTCTAATCTCAATGGCTCGCATATCAAATCTTATTTTTCTAGCTTGCATTTTCCTTTTCAACGTTATAAACATTCCATTCCTCACAAATGCTCAATCCTCATGCAATGGACCATGCAACACTCTCAATGATTGTGATGGTCAACTCATTTGCATCAAGGGCAAATGCAACGATGACCCCGACATTGGGACCCACATCTGCAACAATCCCTCACCGTCACCACCAAGCGGCGGTGGTGGCGGCACTTGCCAATCCTCCGGCACCTTACAGTGCAAAAATAAATCATACCCACAGTATAGGTGTTCTCCACCAGTTTCATCCTCTACACAAGCATCACTCACGCTGAACGATTTCAGCGAGGGTGGAGACGGAGGAGGTCCGTCTCAATGCGATGAAAAATACCACGACAACTCAGAAAGAGTAGTGGCTTTGTCCACCGGCTGGTACAATGGAGGTTCAAGGTGTGGAAGAATGATTAGAATCACGGCGAGGAACGGGAAGAGTGTGACCGCGAAAGTGGTGGACCAGTGTGATTCGGTGAATGGATGTGATAAGGAACATGCAGGTCAACCACCTTGTCATAACAATATTGTGGATGGATCTGTAGCTGTGTGGAATGCATTAGGGCTGAATACAGATGATGGTGTAGTACCAGTAACATGGTCTATGGCTTAAAGAATACTCAAGTATAAGGAACATGTAATGGCTAATTAATAAGAATAAGCTTAATTTACATAAAGTGAAATTAAGCTTGCGTGTGTTGTTTAACATTTTCCTTTAAGTAAATAAAGAGGATGCACTTCATGACTTCAACAATTGTTTAATCGCATTTCATTGTATAGATATTTTAAAAGAGTTATTTTCTTTTAGAAAAGGGTAATGCTTTACATCATGAGGAAATAACCACGACAAGATCACAACCCTTGTAATTAAAAGTCTTCCTAAATTTACTCCCAGCAAATCAACGTGTTTTCCGGCCCGAAAAGAGATTTTATAGGTCTACTTAAGATTGGTGAAGACTTTGTTGGCAATACTTTTGTGATATATAGCATAGCCCTTTTAAAACTTAAACTTAAATAATGTTTTTTTATCTTTATAAATATATCAAATTTTTCGTTTTATTTCCTCCAAAAAATTTCTTTGATTTTTATTCCTCAAAAGTTTTATATCCTCACTTTTGGTTCTTTTTAAGTAAACTCATATGTAGAATTCATATTTTTTAATAAAATTTTGCAGAAAAATTTATATTATGATAAAAATCTCTATAAAAAATATTTTTTTTTAACAAAATATGAATAAAATATGAATTTATATATTTTAGTACGGTTAAAAATTTATATTTAATTCATGTTTTGTTGAAAAATTCGAAATTTTTTTGAGAGGTTTTTATAATATCCTACACAATTTTGTTAAAAACTACAAATGATACACATGAATTGACTTAAAAATAGGGATCAAAAGTGGTGATTGAAAATTTTATAAGGAGTAAAAGTTGAAGAAATTTTTTAGAGGGACTAAAATAAAAGGTTTGTATATTTATTGGATCAAAAACATATTTAACCGTAAAAATTAATACATAACTACCAAACACTGTTATGGGCCAATACAAAACTAGTATAGTTGTTTGCTTCTCTTCCATCAATGGCAACTATGCAGCCATTTATTAGCTTCAACATCCTCTCCATTTATAAAAATAAATGGAGGATGTCATCTAAAAATAAATATACAAAAAATAAGTTATGGATCCAACCATTAAATGGGTCCTATCATTATTAATTGTTTTTTTTACCTTTTGTGTGTCTTTATCTTTTCAAATAAAAAAAATAGAGAAAGTTTTAAAAGAAGAGGATCTTAACTCGAATTAAAGATTGTCCTTCATCAATTACTCACATTGAATAATTCAATATATGTTTATATTACAAAAAGAAGAAAAAAAACTTAACACATAAACAAAAACAAGTCTCAAGTGGTAGAATTTTCCTTCTAAATTTAAAAACTAACTCACTATATTTAAATTTAGGGTCATGCTAACCGGTGCCCCCGGGGCACTGGTTAGACATACAAAAAAAGGAATTTATTACCATAAAAGGAAACTTTGTTGACTTATTTATGGATTAATTACACAGTTTTCAATGCAATAATTACTATATAATTTTCCTTTTTAGTATCCTTGGCCAGTGCCCCGGGGGCACCGGTTAGCATTTCCCTTAAATTTATAAACAAGACCAAAATCGTGAATGAACAAAATAGGTAACAAACAGTACATTTAAGTGCATGTTTTGTGAAGAGTTAGAAGTGTGTTTATTGGCTATGGCTTAGAAGGAGTTTTTTTTTTTTTGTATGTTTTGTGATTTGATCATGTTATGAAGAGTAATGATATTTGGACATCCATTTGATGACAACCTAGTTTTTCTCTCTTCTTATTGGTCAAAAACAATGGAGAGAGAAAAATGAAGAGAGAGGATAAGAGCAACATGTGAGGAATTTTTTTTTCCTAACCCTATTGCCAAAAAAAAATTCAAGTCTGACCCCCTTTGAAAAAAAATTTCCAAAATGACCCACTTTCATTTTTGGTTTTTTTTTTTTGTCTTTTTCTCCATTCCCGCCATTTGAAACGGCGGGACTGAACCTATGGCCGACACGTGTCCAACCGTCACAGGCTGACGTGATTGGACGGTTTTTTTTTTTAAATTTTTTTTTCGTTCCCCCCGTTTTGACTGGCGGGACTGACTTTTTTTTTTCGTTTTTTTTTGGCACAACTTTTATATATAATTAAAATAAAATAAATGATAAATAAAAAACATAATAAATATTAATTTATTTGAACAAATAATACATAAGTTATTAACTATCGGTTATTTATACTCGGACAATTTCTCCTAATATGACCGGTATGCCGACACAACCCACACCGTCTCGGTGTCGGAGTCCTCTCTACCACCTCCTTATCCATTTCAGTCCTTATGCGGGTACTATTGGATCGACCTTTCTTTAGTCTTCGCAGGTTTGGATTATGGCAAAGTACGGGACCGTCGTATGGGAGCCAATAACTCTTGTCGTGGACTACTTTGAATGTTGTGTTGTAGATGGAGTAAACACTCTCGCTTTTGAACACAGCTGGAATAAGGGTTGTGTAGTCATGGTGAAATGAAGAACACGCAGCTATGACATGGGAACAAGGCAAATGTAAAGCTTGAAATTTCTCACAATCACACCACCCCGCTTGTAGGTCCACCTTGAAAGTTCCCATTGGCCTTCCCTCCCTATAGTTGACGGTCTCATGGACTGAGAAGGTATACCTTTCTCGGTCAAACTGTTCTACATG